>Ga0081539_10000146_pt1 | contig 164571 bp, 150 predicted proteins | sample TabmetS4T2R2_FD_71023 | JGI IMG/M metagenome (GOLD analysis project Ga0081539, IMG submission 71023) | Tabebuia heterophylla rhizosphere microbial communities from the University of Puerto Rico - S4T2R2 | ecosystem: Host-associated > Plants > Roots > Rhizosphere ... | reverse complement strand
CCCTTCCTTGAAGTCGGCGCTGGTGAAGCACATGGCGGCGGGATCGGCGCCATGTGCTTCACCAGCGCCGACTTCAAGGAAGGGGGGGAGGCGTTCCTCGCCCAGCGGGCGCCGGGGTGGCAGGGGCGGGGGAAGGGGCGGGGGAAGGGGACGGGAGTGGGAAAGGGCGGGGCGGGAGGGGAGATCGACGGGGCGCCTTTTGGTGGGAAGAGGGTTGCGGGGTCGAGGTCGGCGGGGCGGAAGGGTGACGGGGTGCGCGGGAGGGGTGGAGGAGAAGGGAGCGGAGGGAGGTTTGAAGGCTGGCGAGGTGTGGTGGTGGGTGGCGAGTTGCGTCGACGAGAGGTGATGGGTGGTGGCGTGGAGAGGGTGAGGGGACGCGAGTCGGGAAAGGACGTCATGGGGTGTTGATTGCTGTAGGGGTGCATCCGGGGAGATCATCCGCGTCCCTTTGGCGGATTGTTTGTTGGTGAGGGGAGCCCTATGATCGGTTGAAACGTTTCATATAGCTGTCGTGGGCCCAATGAAGGGAATGCGATGGGCGAGGGCTTGAGCCGTCGGACCTTCCTGCGTGGTTCGGCAGCTGGCGCTGGTGCGCTGGCTATTTCAGGGGCGACCGACACCGTCGCCGTGGGTGAGACTGGTGGGCCGCCTGGTGAGGAGGGCGGGGCGGTGAACGATCGGGCGGCGCCGGTGATCGTGCGGACGGCCGTCGAGTATGCGGCCGTCCTTCTTGGCACCGACGTGTCCGCGCCGCGGCTGTCCTGGGTGGTCGGTGGGGGCGGGCTGCGGCAGTCCGCCTACCAGGTCGTCGTTGACGGGGTCTGGGACTCCGGCAAGGTCCGGTCGGCCCGGACCACCGGCGTTCCGTACGGTGGGCCGGCTCTGGCGCCGCATACCCGTTATCGGTGGCGGGTGCGGGTGTGGGATGAGCGTGGGCATGTCTCCCCGTGGAGTTCGGGTAGTTGGTGGGAGACGGGATTCCTTGGCACGCCTTGGCAGGCCGGGTGGATCGGGGCCGCGCCGCCCGAGGAGCCTCCTACCTTCGGCGGGGCGTTCTGGATCTGGTCGCCCGGCGCCACGCCGAACGACGCGCCCGCCGGGACTCGCTGGTTTCGCCGCACCGCCACGCTCCCCGGTGGGACCGTCACGCGGGCGCGGCTCGTCGTCACGGCGGACGATGACTTCACCCTCTACCTCGACGGCGAACGGGTGTTGCACTCGCCGGAGCAGGTCGACGGGTGGAAGATCGGGCGGTTCGTCGACCTCACCTCGCGGATCCGGCAGACCCTCACCTTGGCGGTGGTGGCCACCAACCGCGGCAACGTCGCCGTCAATCCGGGTGGGTTGTTGGTGCGGCTCATCGTCGAGTTCGCCGACGGGACGCAGTTCGATCTCGTCACTGACGGGGACTGGCGGGTCGCCGACACCGAGCAGGCCGGGTGGCAGCGGCCGGGCTTCGACGACAGCGCCTGGGCGCCTGCCAACGTCCTCACGCCCTACGGCAGCGGGCCGTGGGGGCACCAGGGCGAGATCGTCGTCGAGCGGGCGGCGCCCGTGCTGCGCCGGCAGTTCACCCTCGGCAAGCCGGTCGCGGACGCTCGTCTGTACATCACGGGCCTCGCCTACTACGACGCCGAGTTGAACGGGCGCCGCGTCGGCACGCAGGTGCTCGACCCCGGGTTCACCGACTACGACGACACCGTCCTCTACGCCACACACGACGTCACGCGGCTGCTTTCCCGTGGTGCCAACGAGATCAGGGTGACCCTCGGGCGCGGGTTCTACGGCCTCACCACCCCCAACGTGTGGAACTGGCACCGTGCGCCCTGGCACGGGGAGCCGCGGCTGCTGGCCCAGCTCGTCGTCACTCACCCGGACGGGTCGCGGACCACGATCGGGTCGGATGCCGACTGGCAGGTCGCCGACAGTCCGACCATGTCGGACTCGATCTACGCCGGCGAGACCTACGACGCCCGGCAGCGGCAGGACTGGCGGCCGGCCACGGCACTCGACCCGCCGCGCGGCACGCTGAAAGCCCAGCAGCACGAGGCGATCGAGGTCACCGAGACGGTGGCGCCGGTGTCGATCACCGCGTTGCCGGACGGGTCGTACGTCGCGGACATGGGGCGCACCATGGCCGGGTGGACCAAGCTCACCGTCACCGCGCCGGCCGGCACCCTGATCAGCCTGCAGCACGGTGAGCAACTGAACGGGGACGGCTCGGTCCTCGGGTCCAACCAGCACGTGCCGGGGCGCCACCAGCTCGACGAGTACCTCTGCGCCGGCACCGGCAAGGAGGTCTGGGAGCCCCGCTTCTCCTACAAGGGCTTCCGGTACGTACAGGTCCGTGGCCTGCCGCGGGCACCTCGGCCGGCGGAGCTGCTCGGCCGTGTCCTGCACAGCAACGTCGCGGACACCGGCACGTTCCACTGCGACGAGCCCTTCTTCGAGCAACTCGAACGGGCGATGCGCCGCACGATCCGCAACAACCTCCACGGCATCCCGACCGACACGCCCATGTTCGAGAAGAACGGGTGGACCGGGGACGCCCAGCTCGGCACGCCCGTGATGGCCTACGCCCTCGGCATGCAGCGGTTCTTCACCAAATGGCTCGGCGACCTGCGGGACAGCCAGAACGCCGCGGGACAGCTGCCGGTGATCGTGCCGAGTGGCGGGTGGGGGTACCAGCAGCTGGCCCCGTCACCCGAGTGGACGACCGTGTACCCGTTCGTGTTGCGGGAGATGTACCGCGTGTACGGGGACGACCGGGTCGCCGCGGAGCACTGGCCGGTCCTCGTCCGCTACCTCGACTGGGAGATCGCGCGGCTGCGTGACGGGCTGGCGGTCACCGCCCTCGGCGACTGGCTGCCGCCCGGTTACGACGGTGGCATCCCGCCGGAGGACACCCGGCTGACCGCGACCGCGTACCTGTACCGGGGGCTGACCGCCGCCGCCGAGCTGGGTGACCTGCTCGGCCACGCCGATGTCGCCGCCCGGTACCGCCAGGTCGCGGCCGGTCTGAGGAACACGGTCAACGCGACGTTCCTCCGCGGCGGCGCCTACCGGACCGACAAGGACCCGGACTACCGGCAGACGTCCAACGCGATCCCGCTCGCCTTCGGCCTGGTGCCCGACGACGCGGTGCCCGCGGTGGTGGACAGCCTGGTCGCGGACATCCGAACCCGCGGCAACCACCTCAACACGGGGGCGCTGGGCACGAGCGTCCTGCTGCCGGTCCTCACCGCGCACGGGCACGCGGACGTCGCGCACGCGGTCGCGACGCAGCGGACCGAGCCCGGCTGGGGTTACTGGTTCGGCAACGGCGCGGACACGATGTGGGAGATGTGGCCGGTGCACTCGCGCTCCCGGGACCACTACTTCCTGGGCACCGTCGTGCAGTGGCTCTACGAGAACGTGGCCGGCCTGCGTCCTGGTGACGGTGGGTACGAGCGGTTCGTGGTCCGACCCGACGCGCGGGTGGGTGTCACCCGGGCGGCGACGTCGATCGAGACGGTGCGTGGCCGGGCGGCCGTGGAGTGGAAGCAGGTCCGGGACGGGCTCACGCTCACCGTGGAGGTGCCGTTCGGGTCCACCGCCGAGGTGCACGTGCCGGGCGGCAGACCCAGGGCGCCGCAGGGCGCCCGGTTCCTCCGCGACGAGCCGGGCTTCACGATCTACGAGGTGGACCGCGGGAGGTGGCGTTTCACCGGCCGGATTTGACGAACTCGCGGGTCACGCCGGTCGGACACGCGGGTCACGGCGGTTGGACACGCGGTTAGCCGAGGCGTTGTTCGGGGTAGCCGAGCTCGATGTCGCTCACGTCGTCGAGGGCGGCGCGGATCGCGGCGGGCAGGGTCAGCTCCTCGGAGACGAGCGAGCCGAGCAGCTGGCCGGTGTCGCGGGCGCCCACGATCGCCGACGACACGCCCGGGCGGTCGCGGACCCAGGCCAGCGCCACGGACAGGGGCGACGTCGCGAGCCCGTCGGCCGCCGTCACGACCGCCTGGACGATGCGGGCCGCGCGCTCGTTGCGGTGGTGGTCCACATAGGGCGCGAAGTGCGCGGACGCGCCGCGGGAGTCGGCCGGGGTCGCGGCCCGGTACTTGCCGGTGAGCACGCCCCGGCCGAGTGGGGCCCACGCCAGGAGCCCCAACCCGTGGTGGGTGGCCGCCGGGCCCACCTCGCGTTCGATGCCGCGTTCGAGCAGGGAGTACTCGACCTGCGTGCTGACCAGCGCGGACGGCTGGTGGCGTTGGAGCGTCGCCGCCGTCGCGAGCTGCCAGCCCGCGTAGTTGGACACGCCGGCGTAGCGCACCTTTCCGCTGGTCACGGCCGCGTCCAACGCCGAGAGGGTCTCCTCGAGCGGCACCGCCGTGTCCCACGCGTGGAGCTGCCAGAGGTCGACGTGGTCGATGCCGAGGCGGCGCAGGGAGGAGTCGAGTGCGTGCAGCAACGCGCCCCGGGACGCCCCGCCGCCGAACGGGCCGTCGTCGCGGCGGGCCACGGCCTTCGTGGCGATCACCAGCTCCTCGCGGGGCACGAGGTCGTCGAGCAGACCGCCCAGGATGCGCTCGCTCTCGCCGCCGGCGTACACGTCGGCGGTGTCCACGAGGGTGCCGCCGAGGTCGGCGAAGGCCACGAGCTGGCTCGCGGCCTCGTCGGCGTCGGTGTCCTGGCCCCAGGTCATCGTGCCCAGGCCGATCCTGGACACCCGCAACCCGCTGCGGCCGAGGTGTCGTTGCTCCACGGGGGCGAAGAGTACGGGCAGTTCCACGTTCCCGCTGGCAGGCTCACCGCACAACCTGGTTACTCCACGGTAGGGTGCCGCCATGCGACTCGGACTGAACCTGGGCTACTGGGGTGCCGGCAACGACGCGAACAACCTGAAGATCGCACAGGAGGCCGACCGGCTCGGCTACTCCGTGGCCTGGGCGGCGGAGGCGTACGGCTCCGACGTGCCGACCGTGCTCACCTGGGTCGCCGCGCAGACGAAGCAGATCGACGTCGGTTCGGCCATCCTGCAGATCCCCGCCCGCCAGCCCACGATGGCGGCGATGACCGCGGCGACGCTCGACACGCTCTCCGGCGGCCGCTTCCGGATGGGCCTCGGCGTGTCCGGGCCGCAGGTGTCCGAGGGCTGGTACGGCGTCAAGTTCGGCTCACCGCTCGCCCGCACCCGCGAGTACGTGGACATCGTCCGGCAGGCGCTGCGCCGCGAGCGGGTCACCTACCAGGGCAAACACTTCACGCTGCCGCTGCCCGACGGGCCCGGCAAGCCGCTGAAGCTGATCGTGCACCCGGTCCGCGAACAGATCCCGATCTACCTCGCCTCGATCGGCCCCAGGAACCTGGAGCTGACCGGCGAGATCGCCGACGGCTGGCTCGCGATCTTCTACTCCCCGGAGTACGGCCCCGAGTCCCTCGAGCTGATCCGCAAGGGCCGGGAGAAGGCCGGCAGGACCCTCGACGGCTTCGACGTGGTGCCGACCTCGCCGATCGTCGTCCACGACGACTGGAAGACCGCCGCCGACCAGGTCAGGGCGTACGCGGCGCTGTACGTGGGCGGTATGGGCAGCCGCGAGCAGAACTTCTACAACAACCTCGCCTGCCGCATGGGCTACGAGGCCGAGGCGGCCGAGATCCAGAACCTCTACCTCGCCAAGGACTACGCGGGCGCGGCCGCCAAGGTGCCGCTCGGCTTCCTCGACTCGACCGCGCTGCTCGGCCCCAAGGAGCGCATCGCCGAGAAGATGCAGGCCCTGGCCGAATCGGGGGTCACCACACTGTCCGTTTCCCCGGTGCTGCAAGATCTCGAGCAAAGCATCGCGGCCCTGCGGGTCGCGGTGGAAGCTCTGGATCGCGCGGGAGTTGGTAGTTGAGCTGGTTCGAAGCCGTCATCCTCGGTCTCGTCCAAGGACTCACGGAGTTCCTGCCGATCTCCTCAAGCGCCCACCTGCGGATCACCGCGGCGTTCGCCGGCTGGGACGACCCCGGCGCGGCGTTCACCGCGGTGTCCCAGCTCGGCACCGAGACCGCCGTGATCCTCTACTTCCGGGAGAAGATCGGCCGGCTGCTCGTCGCGTGGTTCCGGTCCCTGCGCCGGCCGTCGGGCTGGAGCGACAACCCGGACTCCCGGATGGCGTGGCTGGTCGTCTTCGGCACGATCCCGATCGCCGTCCTGGGCCTGCTGTTCCAGGACGACATCGAGCACGCCTTCCGTGATCTTCGCCTCATCGCGACCACGCTGATCGTCTTCGGCATCGTCCTCGGCATCGCCGACCACGTCGGTCGCAAGGAGCGGGACCTGGCACATCTGACCGTGCCGCACGGCCTGGTCTACGGCTTCGCGCAGGCGATGGCGTTGATCCCGGGCGTGTCCCGCTCGGGTGGCACGGTGACCGCCGGCCGGCTGCTCGGCTACAAGCGGGCCGAGGCGACCGAGTACGCGTTCCTGCTGGCCGTGCCGGCCGTGTTCGCGTCGGGGCTGTACAAGCTGACCGACATCGGCGGCGACGACGCGCCGGCCTGGGGCCCGACGATCGTCGGCACGCTGGTGGCGTTCCTCGTCGGCTACGCGGTGATCGCGTGGCTGATGCGCTACATCTCCAAGAACAGCTATCTGCCGTTCGTGATCTACCGGATCGCGCTGGGCGTGGCGTTGTTCGTGCTCGTCGGCATCGGCACGCTCGCACCCGACGCCGGGCCGGCGCCCTAGATAGTCTGGCGCCGTGGCCACAGTCGTACTGCTCAGGCATGCCCGCTCGACCGCCAACGGTTCCGGCGTCCTCGCCGGCCGCTCACCGGGGGTCGAGCTGGACGAGACCGGCCGCAAGCAGGCCGACGCGCTCGTGGCACGGCTGGCCACGGTGCCGCTCGCGGAGATCGTCTGCTCACCCCTGCTGCGCTGCGAGCAGACGGTCGCCCCGCTCGCGGCGGCCCGGGGGCTCGCCCCGGCGACCGAGCCGAACCTGTCCGAGGTCGACTACGGCGACTGGACCAACCGCGAGCTGAAGGACCTCGCCAAGGAGAAGCTGTGGACGGTCGTGCAGGCGCACCCGTCCGCGGCCGTGTTCCCCGGCGGCGAGGGGCTCGCGAACGTGCAGACCAGGGCCGTCGCCGCGGTCCGCGCCCACGACGCGCGGATCACCGCCGAGCACGGCCCCGGGGCGGTCTGGCTGCTGTGCAGCCACGGTGACGTGCTGAAAGCCATCCTCGCCGACGCGCTCGGCCAGCACCTGGACACGTTCCAGCGGATCGTGGTCAACCCCGCGTCGGTGTCGGTGGTCCAGTACACCGAGACCAGGCCGTTCGTGCTGCGGATGAACGACAACGGCGGCGAGCTGGCGAGCATCGTGCCGCCCCCGCCGAAGCCGGCCGAGTCTCAGGACGGCTCTCAGGATGGCCCCCAGCCGGCCGAACCGGACGGTATTCGTCCGGGTGACGCGGTGCCGGGCGGTGTCCCAGGCCGCGCATCCTGACCTGCAGGTTCCTGCCACGCAAAACCCGTCACGATCTGGGTGAAAACTCGGGGAAAACCCTGAGGACTGTGCCAGTATCTGTGCACTCGCCATCTCCGCTGCGGCGGCGTCAAGGGAGTGGTAATGACACAGCCATACGGCCAGCAGCCCGAACAGCCGGGCGGCGGGTATCCCCAGGGTGGGTACCCGCAGACCCCGGGCCAGGGACAACCGGCTCAGGGCTACCCGCAGAGCCCGCCCTACGGACAGCCGGCGCAGGGATATCCGCAGAGCCCGCCCTATGGTCAACCCGCGCAGGGGTACCCGCAGAGTCCACCCTCCGGGTATCCACAGGCCCAGGGTTACGGCGCGATGCCGCCCGCGCCGCCGGAGTACAGCGCCGGTCCGAGCTCCCGGCCGGGCGTGGCCACCGCCGCCGCGGTACTCGCGTTCGTGCAGGCCGGTCTCACGGCGATCCCGGGCATCCTGCAGCTGATCAACGCGCCGCAGAACGGTGGGCTGGGTGGCAACCCGCCGACGGGCGTGATGATCATCGTGGCGATCGCCGAGGTGATCGGTGTCGTGCTGCTGATCATCGGTGGGGTGCAGCTGATCGGCGGCAAGTCGCGGACGCTGATCGTCGCGGGTGCGGCGCTCGAGCTGGCGATCTGCGTCTACTGGATCATCTTCGCGGTCTCCATCGACAACACGCTGGCCGGTGACGAGGAGTTCGCCGTCGCCGCCATGAATGCCGGTAAAGGCGTGTTGATCGGATTCGCTATCTTCTTCGCCATCATGCCGACGATCACACTGATCATGTCGGTGGGTAACTCCACAACGCAGTTCCTGCAATCACGTCGCGGACACTGAAGCCGCGCGAGAGGGGTAAAGAGAAATGTCACAGCCGTACGGGCAGCAGCCGCCCCAGGGCAACTTCAACCAGGGGCAGCAGCCGGGCTACCAGGGCCAGCCGGGCTACGGCGCCATGCCGCCGGCCCCGCCGGAGTACACCAGCGGCCCCATCGCCCGGCCCGGCACGGTCACCACGGCCGCGGTCCTGTCGTTCGTGCAGGCCGGCATCACGCTGATCGCCGCGGTCATCCTGATGATCGGGCTCGCCGCCGTGAACGACCTGGTCAACGGTGCTGAGGAGATCAACGGCGTCGACGTCGACGAGGGCGGGCTGACGCTGCTGTGGATCGCCGCGTTCGTGGCGCTCGTCGGTGCGGGCCTGCTGATCTGGGCCGGGGTCAAGGCCCTGGGTGGCGGCAACCAGATCGTGGTCATCGCGTCGGCCGTGCAGATCGTGCTGTGCGTGTTCTGGCTGATCCAGGGCGCGGGTATCATCCCGATCCTGCTGATCGTCATGCCGATCATCGCGCTGATCATGTCGCTCGGCGGCCCGGCCAAGCAGTACGAGGCCTCGCGTCGCGGCCGTCTCGCCTGACGATTTTCCTGGTGAGGGGCGCCTTCCCGGTGGGGGAGGGCGCCCCTTTCGTCATGTCAGCAGCTCGACCTGGGCCAGCGTCACGGGCTCACCGCCGGCGCTCTCGGTGACGTCCAACCGGTACCGCCGGTACGCGCCGGGGTTGGCGACCTTGAACGCACGCGTCTGGCGGCGCCACCGGAACGACTCGCCGGCGCGCTCGTCCAGGACCGTCCACTGTGCACCGTCGGCGGAGCCGCGCAGCGTCCACGAACGCGGGTCGTCGCCGCGTGCGCCCGAGGTCAGCGTGTAGTACCGGACCGGCGCGCCGTTACCCGGCAACTGGTACGCGAACCACGGCGTCGCTGTCCCGAAGGTCACCTGAGTGCCGCTGGTGTCGTCGAACAGGGCGGCCACGTTGATGCCGTCGCTGCCCTCGCCGTGGCCGCCCGGCGTGCTCGTGATGTCCCGCATGGGGGTCGGGACGACGCCGTCCGGGGTGAGCGACGGCGGCAGCGCGTCCGGGTTGCAGCCCCAGGTGGACGGTCGAGGTCCCATGCGGAAGTCGAGCGTGCCGCCGCCGGCGATCATGGCGTGCGGCAGGTAGACCCGGTCCCACGGCTTGCCGTTGACCGAAAGCCCTTGCACGTAGACGTTCTCCGCGCTGTTGTTCGGCGCGTTGACCACGAGCTCGTTGCCGTTGTCCATCCGCACCACCGCGCGCCGGAACAGCGGTGAGCCGATGATGTACTCGGGGCTGCCGACCCGCAGCGGGTAGAAGCCGAGCGCGCTGAACAGCCACCACGCGGACATCTCGCCGTTGTCCTCGTCGCCGAGGTAGCCCTGGCCGATCTCGCTGCCGGCGTAGAGCCGGGACAGCACCTCGCGCACCTTCTCCTGCGTCCGCCACGCGGCGCCCGCGTAGGCGTACATGTAGATGATGTGGTGCGACGGCTGGTTGCTGTGGCCGTACTGTCCCATTCGGACGTCGCGGGCCTCGGTCATCTCGTGGATCCGGCGGCAGTACGCGCCGCGGGCGCGCCCGGTCTCCGGCGTGGCGAAGAACTCGTCGAGCTTGGCGGCCAGCGCCTCCCGTCCGCCGAGCAGGTTCGCGAGGCCCGCGCCGTCGTGCGGCACGCTGAACGCGTTGTTCCAGCCGTTGGTCTCCACGTAGTCGCCGCCCCAGGCACGCGGGTCGTAGCGGTCGGGCGTGCGCCGCGGCTCGCCGTTCTCCTTGCGGCCCTGGAAGAAACCTGTTGCTGGGTCGAAGGAGTGCACGTAGTTGAGCGCGCGGCTGGCGAAGTACTCCTGGTTCTGGGTGTCGCCCAGCTCGCCGGCCAGGGCGGCGATGGCGAAGTCGTTGACGCAGCCCTCGAGTGTCCACGAGAGACCGTACTCGGTGGACGTCGGCGTGTAGCCGAGGAAGATCGAGCGGTCGATACCCTTGCGGCCCACGCCCGTGAGGTCCGGGGCGACGGTCGCGTTGCGGATGGCGGCGGCGTAGGCGGAGCGGATGTCGAAGTTCCGCACGCCCTTCAGGTACGCGTCGGCGAACGCGACGTCCGAGCTGGTGCCGGTCATCAGGTCGGCGTAGCCGGGGGAGGACCAGCGGGCGATCCAGCCGCCGTCGCGGTACTGCTGCACGAACCCGTCGATCAGCTCGCCGGCGTGGCCGGGGGTGAGCAGCGTGTACGCCGGCCAGACCGTCCGGTAGGTGTCCCAGAACCCGTTGTTGACGTAGATCCGGCCGGCCTGGACCGTCTTCCCCGTGTGGGTCGGGGTGTCCTTCTTGGACGCCGGCGTCACCGGGGTGGCGTAGGCGATGGTGGGGACCTCGTCCGTGCCGGTGTTCTCGTGGCCGCGGTTGGGGTAGAGGAAGAGCCGGTACAGGTTGGAGTACAGCGTGGTCAGCTGGTCCTCGGTGGCGCCGTCGACCTCGACCCGGCCGAGCAGGGCGTCCCACTGGTCGGCGGCGCGGTCGCGGACGGTGTCGAAGGTGTCGTGGTCGGGGATCTCCAGCCAGAGGTTCTTCTTCGCCTGCGCGACGCTGATCAGCGAGGTGGCGATGCGCATGGTGACGACGGTCGGGCCGGTGTGGGACGGTTCGAACCTCAGGTAGCCGGCCACCTTGCGGGAGAAACCCCGCCACAGCCGGCCGGTCGCCGAGATCGTGCGGTCGAACGTGGCGTAGACGAACAACCGGCCGGCTCCCTCGGACAGTCCGCTGCGGACGTCGGAGTAACCCGTGACCACGCCGGCCACCGGGTCGAGGATGAGCCGGCCGTGGCGGTTGACGTTGTCGAAGACGAGGTTCGCGTCCTCGCCGGGGAAGGTGAACCGCAGGATCGCCGCGTGGTCGGTCGGCGCGATCTCGGCGACGATGCCGCCGGTGAACCGCACGCGGTAGTGGTGCGGCCTCGCCAGCTCGTTGCCGTGCCGGAAGGTGAGCTTTCGCTTGCGGCGCCGGGAGCTCGGGCGTTTCGGGGCGGCGGAGGGGAGTATCTGGAAGGTCTGCCGGTCGCCCATCCACGGGCTGGGCAGGTGGCTCGCCGCGAGTGCTTCCAGCGCGGGCAGGTTCTGGTCGTCGTTGTGCCGGTGGTAGCTGTAGAGCCAGCCCTGCGCGCCCGCGTCGGTCACCGGGGTCCAGAACGTGAAGCCGTGCGGGACGGCGGTGGCGGGGATGGTGTTGCCGCGGGAGTACGCCTTGGTGGAGTCCGTGCCGCGGGTGGTGACCACGTGGTCGACCGGGCGCTTCCTGGTGGCCGCCGGGCGGTCGGTGAGCCTGATGTCGTCGAGCCAGCCGCTGTACTCGGCGGGGCCGTCCGGGTTGTCGTAGGTGAGCAGCGCGCGGACGGCGGTCTTTCCCGCTGCCGCGGTGAGCCGGATCCTGCGATGGTTCCACTGGTTCGGGACGAGTGCCTGGGACTCGCCCTGGCCGCGGGCGGTGACGGGGAAGCCGAGCTGGTCCTGCCCGCCAAGTTCGCTGAGGTAGGTGCCGTCGTCGAAGGCGAGGTCGAGGGCGACGAACGTGGCGGGGAAGCGCAGGTCGTCGCCGTTCGACTCGGGGAGGATGACGTAGGACAGCTCGGTGTCCTCGGTGATCGGCAGCTCGAGCAGGAACAGCTTGTTGGTGACGCTGCCGGGGCCCTGCGCGGTGTGCCTGCCGGCGTAACGCAGGGCACGCAGGCCCGTGAAGCCGGCCTTCGGCCTGGCGGTGGCGGGTTTGCGCGGGCCTCTGCCCTCGCGGGTGCTCATGGTGGCGCCCGCGGCGCGTGGCGCGCCGGTGCGGTCGAGGTCGGTGGTGTCGATCCACGTCAGCGGCGGATCGGTGTTCTCGAACGACGAGAAGAAGCCCCGGGCACTCATCACCGGCGTGATCCTATTGAATGCGGGTATGCATGCCGCGCGCCGACTCTGGGCCACCCTCGAACCCCTGCACGCCGTCGCCTACTTCGCGCCCGAGGTCCGTGCCGCCGGCAAGGAGATCGGGCTGCGGGGGTACTGGGACACCTACTTCGCGTTCCGCGCGGCGCCGCTCGGGCCGGTGCCGGCCGCGCCCGTGGTCGCGATCTTCGCGACGTTCGCGCCGGGGATGGTCGAGCGGGCGTTGCCGTCCGCCTGGTCGCGTGCCTCGGTGGCGGACTGCCTCGCGGCGCGGACGGCGGTGGGGGCCTCGGTGCTGCGGGGGATCGGGGTGTCCTCCGAGGCGTGCGCGGCCGCGGTGCGGCTGCTGTCGGCGGCCTCGTTCGAGCCGACCGGGCGGCCGCTGGGCAGCGCGAACGCGGCGTTGCCGTTGCCCGGGGACCCGGTCGAGGCGGTGTTCCAGCTGGCGACGACGGTGCGTGAGCACCGGGGTGACGGGCACATCACGGCGCTGGCCGCCGCCGGGTTGTCCGGGCTGGACGCGACGCACCTGCAGCTGGCGCGGACCGGGTTCTCGTCGGAGGGGATGCGGGAGATCCGCGGTTGGTCGTCCGAGCGGTGGGCGCAGGCGCAGGCGTCGCTCGTGTCGCGGGGGCTGCTGACTCCGGACGGGCTCACGCCGGCCGGTGCGGAGCTGCTGGACTCGGTGGAGGCGATGACGGATTCGCTTGCCTGGCAAGGCGGGCTGTCGGCGGTGCCGGTGGACGAGGTGGTCTCGCTGCTCGCGCCTGCGGTGGCGGCGGTGTGGGACTCGGGGCTGCTGCCGGCGTCGAACCCGATCGGTCAGCTGCGTCCTTGACCTCCACATAGGTCCAGGTCATAGCGTCGATCCCGGAATTGTCGGTGGGTCGTGCGAGGGTGTCGTCATGGACATGGAGACCACTGCGTGGATGTCGCTGTACAACACGATGAACGCGACGGACGACCGTCGTCCGTTCTCGGTGGCGACGTTACGCCGGATAGGACGCTTCGCGCGCCCGCACAGACGGCTGCTCGCGTGGTTCCTTCTGCTGAGCGTGGTGACGGCGGTCCTGGCGGTGGCCACGCCGGTGCTCGCCGGCTGGGTGGTGGACGCGATCGTGGCGCGGTCGTCGCTGCGGTTCGTCGTGGTCCTGGCGGTGCTGATCGCGGTGATCGCGGTCGCGGAGGCGGTGCTGGGGCTGGTCGCGCGGTGGCTGTCGGCGCGGATCGGTGAGGGGCTGATCCTGGACCTACGCACGGCGGTGTTCGACCATGTGCAGACGATGCCGGTGGCGTTCTTCATGCGCACGCGGACCGGCGCCCTGGTGTCGCGGCTGAACAACGACGTGGTGAGCGCGCAGCACGCGTTCTCCTCCACGCTGTCCGGGGTGCTGTCGAACATCGTGATGCTGGTGCTGACGCTGGCCGTGATGATCGGGGTGTCGTGGCAGATCACGGTTCTCGCGCTGGTGCTGTTACCCGTGTTCGTGGTGCCGGCGCGGCGGATGGGTGCCCGATTAGCGCGGCTCGAGCGGGAGGCCGCGAACCACAACTCGACGATGAGCACGCAGATGACCGAGCGGTTCTCCGCGCCCGGGGCGACGCTGGTGAAGCTGTTCGGCCGGCCTGGCGACGAGTCGGCGGAGTTCGCCGCGCGGGCGCGGCGGGTGGCGGACATCGGTGTGCGGACGGCGATGGCGCAGTCGGTGTTCGTCACGGCGCTGACACTGGTGTCGGCGCTCGCGCTGGCGCTGGTGTACGGGGTCGGCGGGTGGTTCGCGTTCGCCGGTTCGCTCGAGCCGGGGGCGGTGGTGTCGCTGGCGTTCCTGCTGACGCGGCTGTACGCGCCGCTGACGGCGTTGGCCTCGGCGCGTGTCGAGGTGATGAGCGCGCTGGTGTCGTTCGAGCGGGTCTTCGAGGTGCTGGACCTCAAGCCGCTGATCGCCGAGAAGCCGGCCGCGGTTGCCGTCCCCGAGGGGCCGGTGTCGGTGGAGTTCTCGTCGGTGTCGTTCGGGTACCCGGCGGCGTCGTCGGTGTCGCTGGCGTCGCTGGAGGAGGTGGCGAAGCTCGACACGCGGGGCGGGGTCGAGGTGCTGCACGACGTGTCGTTCCGGGTGGAGCCCGGGCAGCTGGTGGCGCTGGTCGGGTCGTCCGGGGCCGGGAAGTCGACCATCGCGTCGCTGGTGCCGCGGCTGTACGACGTGGACTCGGGCGCGATCCGGCTGTCCGGTGTGGACGTCCGGGACGTGTCGTTCGCGTCCCTGCGGGAGGCGACGGGCACGGTGACGCAGGACGGTCACCTGTTCCACGAGTCGGTGCGGTCGAACCTGCTGTTCGCGGCGCCGGGCGCGTCGGAGGCCGACCTGTGGGAGGTGCTGACCCGTGCTCGCCTGGACACGCTGGTGCGTTCCCTGCCGGACGGCCTGGACACGATCGTGGGCGAACGCGGTTACCGCCTGTCAGGCGGCGAACGACAGCGCTTGACCATCGCACGGCTGCTGCTGGCCAAGCCGCGCCTGGTGATCCTGGACGAGGCGACGGCCCACCTGGACTCGACCTCCGAGGCCGCGGTGCAGGAGGCGCTGGCGGAGGCCCTGTCCGGGCGCACCGCCCTGGTGATCGCCCACCGCCTGTCCACCGTGCGCGCGGCGGACCAGATCCTCGTCGTGGAGGAGGGCCGCATCGTGGAACGCGGCACGCACGAGTCGTTGCTCGCATCCGGAGGGAGGTACGAGGAGCTGTACCGAACCCAGTTCGCCGAGACCACACCGGTGGCGTAGTTCTCGCCGAACATGACGTTGCCGACCACGGGCTGAGGTGAAGGGAAGGGTTTCCGGCGGCAGGTAGGCCGCATGGATCGAGGCTCACGGCCGCTTACCGACCAGCGAGACTCCACGCCTGGACCGGACACCGAACCGGTGTCGGTTCGCACGGCGGTGCTGGCTCGTCCGCGCCGGCGGTAGGTCAGCGGCGGTTGTGGACGACGACCGTCGCGGCGGTGGCCAAAGCTGACAGGGCCAGGCCCAGGACCGCTTGCGTCGCAAGGGTTGCCGTCGCGGCGGTCGTGCTGGCGTCGAGGGCGCGGACGGTCGGGCCGATGGGTGGGAGCCAGGTCTGGGTGGCGGTCAGGAAGACGACACCACCACTGACGACCACGGTCCAGCCGAGGCCGTGGATGACCGGTCTCGCACACAGCAGGCCGATCGCCGTGCCGGTGGTCGCGGCCGTGAGGTGGGCGAGCGTGCCGGCCAGGATGACCGGCGCCGGGAAGGCGTACCCGGTGGACAGGGCCGGCCAGCACACGGCGATGGCCGCGAGCAGGGCGTCGGCGAGCAGGCAGGACAGGAGCACGCCGGTGGCGACCCGCCCGGGGCCGCCCGCGGCGGCGATCGTCACCTGGCGTTGGACCGGGTCCTCGGTGTTGGCGACCGTGACGGCGAGCCAGCACGAGACGGGGTAGAGCACGAGGACGGTGACGATCCAGAGTTCGGGTGGTGGCCCGGGGTCGCCGTTGAACAGCGGCGCGAGGAGGAGGACATAGAGGAACACCGGTAGCAGGAACCGTTGGGAGCGCAGGAGATCGGCGGTGAGGTACCGCACCAGGCCGGTCAGCATTCGCGCACCTCCCGGACGGAACAACCCAACCGCAGGGCGACGATCAGCAGGGCGTTCACGTCCCGGGGCGCCACCCGCAGGGCGAGGCCACCGGCCTGCCGCTCGGCCGTGCCGAAACCCGCCAGCCGCTCGGCGACCGGCTCGGGATCGGCGCACCGCAACGTGACCGCGACCGCGCGCGGCTCGGCGTGGGCGTCGGTCAGGCCGCCGCGGTCCAGGAGCACGCTTCGGTGCCCGGTCAGCGCCTCCGCCGTGCGGGTGTGGTCACTCACCACCACGGCGGCGCCGGCGGCGACGAGCTGCTCGACGGCCGCGGTGAGCACCGGCCGGGCGTCGGCGTCGAGGCCGGACCACGGCTCGTCGAGCACCAGCAGCGGCGCGCCGGAGCAGAGGGCCTGGGCGAGCCCGACCTTCTGCGCGTTGCCCTTCGACAGGCGACTCATGGGTGTGCCGAGCCCGCCGCGGAAGCCGAGGCGGTGGAGCAGGGCCACCGGGTCGTGCGCCTGCCGGCCCCGGACCCGCCGCATGTGCTGGAGGTACGCGCCGGCGGGCAGTCGCAGCCGCGCGGGAAACCGGTCGGGCACATACCCGACGGTGGCGGGCCTGTCTTCAACGCGCCCACGGCTGGGCGCGAGACACCCGGCGACGAGCCGCAGGAGCGTGGACTTCCCCGCACCGTTACCTCCGTGCACGACGACGACCTCCCCGCCCCGAACCTCCAGGTCGACCCCCGCCACCACGAGCGGCCCGCGCCCGTACCGCTTGCCCACCCCGACGAGCCGGATCATCGCCACGCCCGCCAGCTGGCGACCACGGTGGCCGGCACCGCGGCGAGGAACCCGACGACCTGCCGCCGCGCCTCGGCGCTCGACGCGCAGGCATGCAGTACAGTCCGCACCTCCGCCCGCCATGGCTCTCGTTCACCGGGTGGTAGCAGGAAAGCGAGATGCCACAGAACAGTCGCCCCACCGGGAAGGCATCGACGCACGCCGCCGATCAGGGCAGCGGCTCCGACGAGCGCCGCGATCCACATCCAGACCGACCCGACGATCCGGACCGCGTCATCGGGGGCGGCGAGCAAGGCGCCGGTGGCCAGGACCAACCCGACGACAAGCCATGGCTGCCGCCCGACCAGAACCCCGACGACAGTTGTCCCGACAAGGAAGAGGATCGGCCATACCCACCCGCGTCCGCCCATCGCGACGGCCGTCCCCACGCCACCGATGAACCCGCCCGACAGGACCAGGAACATCACCCGCCACCTGACGGAGAGGGCGCGACGACGCCCGGTCGTGGTGAGGCGACCTGACGTGTGCGCGCCACGACCGTTCGAGGAGGGAAGGGATCCTGATGCGGAAGAGGTGATGGCTGGGACGACTGAGTGGGGTGGGCCTGCGGGGCTGTTCACGCCTGTTCTCCTCCCGGCTGAGGAGAGAGCAGGTCCGTGAGCCGCGTGCGGTGGCGGGCGGCTTCGGTCAGGGCGTTGGTGGCGCGGGCCCGGCCCTCGGTGGTCAGGGCGTAGTAACGCCGTGGCGGGCGGCCTTCCTCCTGGGCGGCCTCCGCCTCTTCCCATCTGCTGGTCACCCAGCCCGCGGTGGTCAGGCGTTGCAGGATCGGGTAGATCGTTCCCGCTGGTAGGCCGCTTTCCTTGCTCAGCTCGAAGCCCCACGTCTCGCGTTCCAGCAGGACAGCCAGCACTGCCTGGGTCTGCAGGGTCATGCGCGGCATATGGAGAACTCTATATAGGGTCGAGCGGGCCGCGCCAGGGAGGAATGGTTATTCGATTGGGTGCATGATTATCCTGGAGCTGTGTTTGATGAGCTGATGCGTGCCGGGTGGCCTGCCCTCGAGGAGGCCCACGTTGACGGGTGGGTCGCGCGGTTCTCGGGAGGGATCACGCAGCGGGCCAACTCCGTGCTGCCGTTGGGCATGCCCGCCGACACAGGGAAGGCACTCGAGGACGTTGAGCGGCTCTACGCCGACCGGGGGTTGCCTACCGTGTTCCAGTTGCGGGAGGACGACGCCGAGCTTGATCGGGTGCTCGCCGGGCGTGGGTACGGGTTCGGGTCGCCCACCGTGATTCAGGCCGCGCAGGTCGACGACGTGATCAACGCGCTCGGCTCCCACGATGTCGAGATCGCTGAGGCGGCCGATCCCGGCTGGCTCGACCTCTGGTGGGCCGTCGACGGACGGGGTGATGCCGACGCGCTCGCCGTGGCCGCGAAGATCCTCGCCGGCGGGCCCGCCTTGTACGCCACCGTGCGCGACGCCGACGGGCCTGCCGCCGTCGGGCGGTTGGCGTTGGTCGGGGAGTGGGGCGGGGTGTACTGCCTGGCGGTGCGGCCCGACGCCCGGCGGCGTGGGCTCGGCGGGGCCGTCCTCGCGGGGCTGCTCGGCGCGGGCCGGGAACGCGGCGTCAACCGGTCATGGCTGCAGGTGCGGGCCGAGAACGCGACCGCCCGGCGCCTCTACCAGCGCGCCGGATACGTCGACGCCGGTCACTACCACTACCGCTCACACCGTGGACAGGAACCTGTCCAGGACGTTCACGCCGAAGCGTAGCCCCTCGACCGGTACCCGCTCGTCCACGCCGTGGGCCATGCGTTGCAGATCGAAACCCTCCGGCACGTACAGCGGCGCGAACCCGTAGCAGTCGATCCCCAGCCTCGCGAACGCCTTCGCGTCGGTGCCGCCGCCCATGCAGAACGGCACCACGACCGCCGACGGGTCGGACACACGCAAGGACGCCGCCATCGCGTCGAACCACGGGGAGTCGACCGGGGCCTGGACCGCCCGCTGGTGTTGGACGAACTCGCGGCGCACGTCGGGGCCCACCAGGCGGTCGATCTCCGCGAGCAGCTCCTCCTCGGTGCCGGGTAACACGCGGGTGTCGACCAGGGCACTGGCCGTCCCGGGTATCACGTTCACCTTGTAGCCGGCCTCGAGCACGGTCGGGGTCGTGCTGTTGCGGACGGTGTTCTCGATGATCTTCGCGGCCGGGCCCAGGCGGCGCAGGGTCTCGTCCAGGTCCGTCAGGTCCACCTCGACGCCCAGGGCCGGGCCCGCCGCGGCCAGGAACGCGCGGACCGCGGGTGTCAGGTGGACCGGCCACCGGTGGGCGGCCAGCCTCGACAGGGCGTGCACCAGGGTGGTGACCGCGTTCTCGTCGTTGCGGCGCGACGCGTGGCCCGCCCGGCCAGTCGCCGTCAGGCGCAGGTGCGACGTGCCGCGCTCGGCCGTCGCCACCGGGTACAGGTGGACCGGGTCGCCGCCGGCGCCGACGGTGTGCACCGTGTAGCCGCCGGACTCGCCGATGGCCGCGCCGCAGTCGGCGAACACCGACGGGTGGTTCTCGACCAGCCAGTGGGCGCCCCAGTCACCGCGGTCCTCCTCGTCGGCCACGAACGCGAGGACGAGGTCGCGGCGCGGCACCGTCCCCGCGGCCGACCAGCGGGACAACACAGTGAGCAGCGTGGCGCACATGTCCTTCATGTCGACCGCGCCCCGGCCCCACACGTAGCCGTCGCGGATCTCGCCCGCGAACGGGGGCACGGTCCACTCGGCGGGGTCCGCGGGCACGACGTCCAGGTGGGCGTGCACCAGCAGCGGCGGCAGCGAGGGGTCGGCACCGGGCACGCGGACGACCACGTTGGACCGGTTGGGTGAGCGTTCCAGCAGCGTGGGCTGGAGCCCGAAGTCGGTCAGGTACTCGGCGACGAACTCGGCGATCGCCCGCTCACCGAGCAGTGACTCGCCGTCCCCGAGGTTCGTCGTGTCGAACCTGATCAGCTCGGCACACAGCTCGTCGACCGCCAACTCACCCATAGCTTCCTTCCACGGCGCCGCTGGCGATCGCCGTGACCACCTTGAACGCCTTCATCGCGTCGGTCATGGACGCGGCGTCGAACCCCACGCGCCGCACGTCGAGCTGCTCCACCGTCGGCACGACGGCGGCCGCCGCGGCGAGGTGCGCGGCGTCGAACTCGACCTCAATGCGGTGCCCGGTGATCGCCCCGGTGAAACGTCCCGCGCGTGCCATGCCCGCCCGGGCCGCCTCCTCGATCGACGCCGCGGTCACCGTCGGGGGCAGGCAGATCGCCGCGTACCGGCTGACGCACTCCTTCACCGCCACCGTCCGTGCCTGCGGGGCGTACGAGCCCGCGTCCGCGCAGGTCAGGTCGTCGCCGGTGACGAGCAGCACCGGTACGCCGTGCTCCGCGGCGAGCGCGGCGTTGAGCCGGCCCTCACTCGCGTGCACGCCGTCCAGCCACACGCCGGTGATCTGGTTGGGCAGGTAGGTGTGCGACAGCACCCCCTCGACCCCCGCGCCGGTGTGGTAGCCGAGGAACACCACACCGTCCACGCCCGAGTCGACGCCCTGCATCATCGACAGTGGCTTGTGCTTGCCGGTGAGCATACGGGCCCGCGTGTCGAGGTCCTCGAGGAGGATGTTGCGCTGGCTGGAGTGGGCCTCGTTCACCAGCACGTCGGTCGCGCCGCCCGCGTACAGCCCCGCGATCGCCGCGTTCACGTCGCTCGTGAACATGTTCCGGAAACGTTGCCACTGTTCGGTCCCGACCTGCACGTCCGCCGTCCAGGTGACGCCGCTGGCGCCCTCCATGTCGGCTGAAATCATGATCCGCACCGGCCATACGTTACGGCTTGGCACACGTTGCCGACACAGATTGACTTCAAGCCCTCATAAGTGGTTACTTCCTCTCAACTTACGAGGGAGAGGTGATCATCGTGAGATCGACGCTACGGGCGGTCGGTGTCACCCTACTGGCGTCGGCCCTGGTCACAGGCCCGTTCATCGCACCGGCCGGTGCCGAGGAGACGACGGCGCAGAGCCCGAAGATCCTCCGTGTCGGCGTCACCCAAGAGGTTGACGCACTCAACCCGTTCATCTCTATCACCCGAACGGGTACAGACATCGGGCGGGCGAACTTCGACTTCCTGACGGTCTACAGCCAGCGGGACTACTCGGTCCAACCGAGCCTCGCCGAGTCGTGGACGACCTCCGACGACAAGCTGACGTGGACGTTCAAGATCCGCAAGGGCGTGAAGTGGTCGGACGGCAAGCCGCTGACCGCCAAGGACCCGGCGTTCACGTTCAACAAGATGATGACCGACGACACCGCGAGCACGGCGAACGGCAGCTACGTGTCGCAGTTCGAGTCGGTCAAGGCGACCGACGACAACACCCTGGTCATCAAGACCAAGGTGCCGCAGTCGACCATGCTGGGCCTCGACGTGCCGATCGTGCCGGAGCACGTCTGGTCGAAGGTCGCCGACATCGGCGCCGAGCCGCAGTTCCCGATGGTGGGCAGCGGTCCGTTCTACGTGACGGACTTCAAGGAAGCCCAGTACACCAAGATGAAGGCCAACAAGAACTACTGGCGCGGCGCTCCCAAGATCGACGAGCTCCACTTCATCTACTTCAGCAACTCCGACGCCGCGGTCACCGCGCTGCAGAGTGGGCAGGTCGACCTGGTCAACCGGCTCACCCCGACGCAGTTCGACGCCCTGCAGGGCAACCCCGACGTGGGGCTGAACAACGCGCAGAACCGCCGGTTCAACGAGATCGTGATCAACCCCGGTGCGGCCACCGTCGACGGCACGCCGATCGGCAACGGCAACCCCGCGCTGAAGGACGTCAAGCTCCGGCAGGCGATCGCGCAGGCGATCGACTCGAAGACGCTGGTCGACAAGGTGTGGGGCGGCTACGCGACCGAGGCCGCGGGCTACATCCCGCCCGCGTTCAAGGACTACACGTGGAAGCCGTCGGGTGACGAGGTCCGCGCGTTCGACCTCGACGCCGCCAACAAGAAGCTCGACGACGCCGGGTACAGGAAGGGCCCGGACGGCGTCCGCCTCGACAAGGAGGGCAAGCCGCTCAACCTGCGGCTGCTGGCCCACGCCGAGAACGTGGTCGACGAGAACGCCGGCCCGTACATCAAGAGCTGGCTGTCCGACATCGGCCTCAACATCACGATCGAGCCGGTGTCGGACACGCAGATCAACGAGGCCACCACGCGTGGCGAGTTCGACCTCGCGTTCTCCGGCTGGAACGCCAACCCGGACCCGGACTACGTGCTGTCGCTGCAGACGTGCGCCAGCCGCCCCAACGCGGAGGGCAAGGGCGGCACGCCGGACTCGTTCTTCTGTGACAAGACGTACGACAACCTGTACAAGAAGCAGCTCTCGGAGCTCGACCCGGCCAAGCGGGCCGACATCGTCAAGCAGATGCAGGCCCGGCTCTACGACCAGGCCCCGCTGGTCATCCTGGGCTACGACAACGCGCTCGAGGCCTACAACAAGAAGGCCTTCGAGGGCTTCCCGCTGCAGCCCGCCAAGGGCGTGATCATGAACCAGCAGGGTTACTGGGGCTACTACGGCGCCACCCCCGCCGGTGAGGGTCCCGTCCCGGAGTTCGGCGAGAACGGCGAGAACACCGCCACCGGCGCCGACACGACCCAGGCCGCGGCCGAGGACAGCTCCAACACCGGGCTGATCCTGGGCATCATCGGCGGCGTCGTGGTGGTGCTGCTCGTCGGTGGGTTCTTCGTCGCGCGCAACCGGCGCAAGACGGCGGACGAGCGCGAGTAACGCGAGTAAGTAGTAAAGGACAACTGTGTCGGACATCCTCATCCCGACGGAGGAGGCACTCGCGGAGGCTCCGCCACCCACCCGTGGTGGCGGGGCCCTCCGCTACGTGCTGACGAAGATCGCCGGCGGCCTGGTCAGCTTCGTGCTGGTGATCGTGCTGGGCTTCCTGCTGTTCCGGGCGCTGCCCGGCGACGTCGTGCAGACCATGACCCGCGGCCGGCCGGCGACGCCGGAGATGATGGCGCGGCTGGAGCACAGGTACGGGCTGGACCTGCCGCTGTGGCAGCAGTTCCTCCGGTACATCGGCGACCTGCTGCACGGGAACATGGGCGACTCGTACTTCTACAACGTGCCCGTGCTGCAGAAGATCGGCGAGCGGTTCTGGCCGACCATCCTGCTGGTCGGCGTGTCGACGCTGATCTCGGTGGCGCTCGGGCTGTGGCTGGGCACCCGGTCGGGGTGGCGGCGGGGGAGCAGGTTCGACCGGATCTCCACCGGTGTCGCGCTGACGCTGTGGTCGACGCCGACGTTCTGGCTGGGCATGCTGCTCATGGCCGCCACGAGCGGGTGGTTCCCGACCGCCGGCATCGTCTACACCGACACCCCGCCCGACTTCTTCTCCCAGGCGCTGGACGTCGCCCACCACATGGTGTTGCCGGTGATCACCCTGGTGGCGGTCACCTACGCGCAGTACCAGCTGGTGATGCGGTCGTCGCTGATCGAGGAGTCGCACGCGGACTACCTCACGACCGCACGGGCCAAGGGCCTGCGGGACGACCTGGTGCGCCGCCGGCACGCGGTGCCCAACGCGCTGCTGCCGACCGTCACCCTGGTGTTCCTGCACCTCGGCATGGTCATCGCGGGCGCGATCAGCGTGGAGACGGTGTTCTCGTGGCCCGGGCTCGGGCGGCTGACCTACGACGCGCTGCGGGCGAGTGACCTGCCGCTGCTGCAGGGCACCTTCATCGTGCTGGCCGGCGCGGTGATCTTCATGAACACGCTCGCGGACCTGCTGTACCGCGTGCTGGACCCGAGGGTGCGTGCCGCATGAGCAGTCCTTCTCCACGCGTTCTCACATGGCGGCGGCGGGGTGACGCGTTCGCCGCCGGCTGGCGGGAGTTCGCGAAGCAGAAGTCCGGGCTGGTGGGCCTGGGGCTGCTGGTGGTGATCGTGCTGCTGGCGGTGCTGGCGCCGGTCATCACCGACCAGGAGGGCCTGGACGTCACGAAGGCCACCGGCGGCCGGCTGGAACCGCCGAGCGGGGAGTTCCCGCTCGGCACCGACCGGCCCGGCCGGTCCGTGCTGCTGCTGACCCTGTGGAGTGCGCGGATCTCACTGAGCGTCGGGTTCACGGCCACGCTGCTGTCGGTCGCGATCGGCACGATCATCGGGATCCTGGCCGCGCACTTCGGCCGCTGGGTGTCGGCGACCCTCATGCGGATCACCGACTTCTTCCTGGTGCTGCCGTCCCTGGTGCTGGCGATCGCGCTGTCGACCGTGCTGGCCCGCGGGATGGGCACGATCATCCTGGCCATCGGGTTGACGTCCTGGCCGGCCGCGGCACGGGTGGTGCGTGCGCAGACGCTCACGATCGAGGCGCGCCCGTACATCGAACGGGCGAAGGCGCTGGGTGGCGGTCACTTCCACGTGATCAGCAAGCACGTGCTGCCGGCGTTGCTGCCACTCGTCTTCGTGAACACCACGCTCGCGGTCGGCACCGCGATCGTGGCCGAGTCGACGCTGTCGTTCCTCGGTCTCGGCGACCCGGACCCGATGCGGCCGTCCTGGGGCTCGATGCTGCGCTCGGCGTGGCTGGACTCGGCGATCATCGCGGGTGCCTGGTGGTACCTCTTACCTCCCGGCATCGCCATCGGCATCGTGGTGTTGGCGTTCACGATGTGCGGCCGGGCGTTGGAGACCGTGCTGAACCCACGACTGCGGGAGGGCTGACGTGCCGCTGCTGGAACTGCGGGACCTGTCCGTCCGGTACCGCAACCGTGATGTGGAGGCCGTGCGCCGGGTGTCGCTGACGCTCGACGCCGGGGAGACGCTGGGGCTGGCGGGGGAGTCGGGCTGCGGCAAGTCGACGCTCGCCATGTCGGTGCTGCGGCTGCTGCCGGTGACCGCGACGATCGACGGCCAGATCCTGCTGGACGGCGAGGACGTCACCACGATGAAGTGGGGCCGGCTGCGGGCCGTGCGGTGGACGTCGGCCGCGATCGTCTTCCAGGGCGCGATGCACGCGCTGAACCCGGTGCGCCGGGTGCGGGACCAGATCGCCGAACCCATCGAGTTGCACAGTGAGACCCAGTTGTCGGCCTCAGCGGTGCGCAAGCGGGTGAACGAGCTGCTCACCCAGGTGGAGCTGCCGGCGGCGAAGGGCGACTCGTACCCGCACGAGCTGTCCGGCGGGCAGAAGCAGCGGGTGATGATCGCGATGGCGCTGGCGTGCGAGCCGCGGCTGGTGATCGCGGACGAGCCGACCACGGCGCTGGACGTCATCGTGCAGGCGCAGGTGCTGGCGCTGATGTCGGACCTGGTGGCACGCAAGGACATCGGCCTGATCATGATCAGCCACGACCTGGCGGTGCTGGCGTCCACGTGTCAGCGGCTGGCGGTGATGTACGAGGGTGAGCTGGTCGAGGAGGGGCCGTCGGCGTCGGTGATCGCCACGCCGCGGCACGAGCACACGCAGACCCTGGCGGCCGCGTTCCCGACGGTCGGCGACCCGGTGTCGCGGTACGCGCCGGCCACGTCGAGCCTGCTGGGCCTGCCCGACGCCGCCCCCGATCCGGGGGAGGTGCTGCTGCGGACCTCGGACCTGCACGTCACGTTCCGGACCCGCGGGGTCACCCACGCGGTGGCGGGCGTGGACCTGGAGGTGCGGCGCGGCGAGATCGTGGCGCTGGTCGGCCAGTCCGGGTCGGGCAAGACCACCCTCGCCAGGACGATCCTGGGCCTGCAGGAGCCGACGAGCGGCCAGGTGCGCTACGACGGCAGGCCGGTGCCGCGCTCGTCGCGTGCGCTGAAGGCCTACCGGCGGGAGGTGCAGCTGGTGCTGCAGGACCCGACGAGTGCGTTGAACCCGCGGCATTCCGTGTACGAGGCGATCGCGGAGGGCCTGCGGATTCACCGCGTGCCCGGGGACGAGCGCGCACACGTGGCGGCGGCGTTGGACGCGGCGGAGCTGCGGCCGCCGGAGACGTTCCTGCCGTTGCTGCCCCACGAGCTCTCCGGCGGGCAGCGGCAGCGGGTGGTGATCGCCGGCGCGCTGGCGCTGGAACCCAAGCTGCTGGTCGCGGACGAGCCGGTGGCGTCGCTGGACGCGTCCGTCCGGGGCGAGATCCTGGCGCTGCTGCTGCGGTTGCGGGCGAAGCTCGGCCTGGCGGCGCTGGTGATCACCCACGACCTCGGCCTGGCGTGGAACATCGCCGACCGGGTCGCGGTGATGTACCAGGGCGAGCTGGTCGAGGTGGGGCCGGTGGACGAGGTGCTGAACGACCCGAAGCACGAGTACACGCGGTCACTGCTCGCCGCCCTGCCGACCACCCGTCCGAAGGAGACCGACGTCGCGACCTAACCGCGGTTCACCACCTCGAAGGCGTGGCGGCGGTGGGTGGCGAACAGCTCCAGCGCGGCCGCGGTGTCCCGGGCCCTGAGCGCGGCGGCCAGCTCCCGGTGCTCGCCGGGGATCTGATTGAGGTAGCCGTCCGTGCTGACGCCGATCCGGGTGAGCAGGAACAGGTGGACCTGCGACCGGATGGCGTCCCACGCGTCACGCAGGCGGGTGTGCCGGGCCGCGGCGTACACGGCGTCGTGGAACTCGATGTCGTGGCGGACCATCGTGTGGGAGTCACCCGCCCGGGCCATGCCGTCGGCGGCGCGTTCGATGGCCGCGATGTCCTCGTCCGAGGCGTGGGTGACCACCCGCTCGACCGCCAGCCGCTCGAGCGCGCCGCGGAGGCTGTCCAGCTCGGCGACGTCGTCGGGGGAGAGGGCGGTGACCGTCGTGCCGCGGTGCCAGGCGCTGCGGACCAGGCCCTCGCGTTCCAGACGCAGCAAGGCCTCGCGGACCGGGCCGCGGCTGACCTCCAGGGCGTGGGACAGCTCCACCTCGCGCAGCTGCGCGCCGGGTGCGTAGGCCCCCGTGAAGATGGCCTCGCGGATGCGGTCGGCGACCTCCTCGGCCAACCCGCGCCGGCGCGCGGGCGCCATTCTCGTCATGTCCTAATGTTAACATTGAGACATGCCTGAGATTCCTCGCTTCCACCTGGCGATGCCCGTCGACGACCTGACCGCCGCCCGCCACTTCTACGGCGAGGTCCTCGGCCTGGAGCAGGGCCGCAGCTCCGACACGTGGGTCGACTGGAACCTCAACGGGCACCAGTTCGTCACGCACCTGGCCCCGGCCCGCGCCGAGCGCGTCCACAACCCGGTGGACGGCCACGACGTGCCCGTGCCGCACTTCGGACTGATCCTGGGCATCCCCGAGTTCCACAAGCTCGCCGACCGCCTCCGCGCCGCCGAGGTCGAGTTCGTGATCGAGCCCTACGTCCGCTTCGAGGGCCAACCCGGCGAACAGTGGACGATGTTCCTCCTCGACCCCGCCGGCAACGCCATGGAGTTCAAGGCCTTCGCCGACGACACCCAGGTGTTCGCGGCATGAAGGTCTTCGTGATCGGCGGGGCCGGCGGTGTGGGACGCCGGCTCGCCCAGCTGCTCACCACCCGCGGCGACGAGGTCTCCGGCATGTTCCGCGACCCCACCCAGGCCGAGCGGGTCGCCGCCACCGGCGCGACCCCGGTCCTCGGCGACCTGATCGGCGACGACGTGGCGGAGCTGGCGCGCAGGGTCGCCGGGCACGACGCCGTCGTGTTCTCCGCCGGCGCCCACGGGACCGGCGTGGACAAGACCACGGCGATCGACGGGAAGGGGCTCGAGAAGACCGCCGCGGCGGCTCGCCAGGCCGGCGTGCGGCGGTTCTTCCTCGTGTCCGCGTTCCCGGAGGCGGGCCGCGACCGCGAGACCAGCGCGGGCTTCGAGCACTACATGCGGGTCAAGAAGAGCGCCGAGGTCCACCTGACCCGCACGGACCTCGACTGGGTGATCGTCCGCCCCGGGACGCTGCTCGACGACGCCGGCACCGGCCGCGTCACCGCTGGTCCAGCCGTCGAGTACGGCGCGGTACCCCGCGACGACGTGGCGGCGTTCATCGGTGCCGCGCTGGCTGAACCGGCGCTGACGCGGGCCATCGTGGAGCTCACCGCGGGCGACACGCCGGTGGCCGACGCGGTCGCGGGCCTGGCATCCTCATCACCTGCGGTGGCGCCGCCGGCACGCCCGGTGCCGTGAAACACCACGGTTCCGGCGAACGGACCAACCGGCCTGTGTAATCTCAGACCGCCATGACCACCACCACCGACGCCCACGGGGTGCCCCCCGCAGTGAGCACCGTAGAGAACGCGACTCCCGCGCCCGCGACCGACCGCCGCGCGCCCGCGTTTCCGGTGCGCACGATCACCCTCGGCACCATCGGCAGCCTGCTGATCCTCGTGAGCGCGCTCGGTGCGGGCGCGATCCTCGCCCAGGACCCGCTCATCGGGCGCGGGCCCTTCTCCTGGATCCGCTACGGCCACGGCCGCATCCTCGCCACCCTCGTCCTCTACACCGGCTTCGCGCTGGTCGTCTGGGCGTGGGTGCTGCTTGGCCGGCACGTGCTGGCGGGACGGGTCGGCGCGAAGCCGGTCCTCATCGCGTCCGTGTGCTGGACCATCCCGATGCTGTTCTCGCCGCCCGTGTTCTCCCGGGACGCCTTCCTCTACATCGCCTACGGCACGCTCCCGCTGCACGGCTACGACCCCTACTCGGTCGGGCCCGGCATCCTCGACGTCGACCCCGTGGTGGACAACGTCGACTCGTTCTGGCAGGCCACGCCGGCGCCCTACGGGCCGCTGTTCATCCTGCTGGCCAAGGGCGTCATCTCGCTCACCGGCACGAACATGATCGCCGGTGTGATCCTCATGAAGCTCGGCCTGGTCATCGGCGTCGCGCTCATGGTGTGGGCCATGCCGGGCCTGGTCCGCCACCTCGGTGGGAAGCTCCCGGTGGCGCTGTGGCTGGCGGTCGCCGGGCCGATGACCGTCGTGCACCTGGTCGGAGGGCCGCACAACGACGTCCTCATGGTGGGCCTGCTCGCCGTCGGCACGGTCATGGTGCTCGACCGGAAACACGCCCTCGGCATGATCGTCCTCACACTCGCGGTCGCGGTGAAGGCGACGGCCGCGATCGCGCTGCCGTTCCTCGTGTGGGTGTGGGCCGGGCACCTGGAGTCGACGCGCTGGCGGAACTTCGCCCGGGCGTGCGCCGCCTCGGTCGGCATCTTCGTGGTCACCTTCGCGGCCGCCACGGTCGTGTCCGGGGTGAACCTCGGCTGGATCTCCGCGCTGGACGCGCCGACCGCGATCGTGAACTGGCTGTCGGTCCCGACCGGCGCGGGCGAGATCCTGCACGGCATCGTCGGGATCTTCGCCGACCTGCCCAAGGTCTGGTTCGTGACGATCATGCGGATCGTCGGCGGCATCGCGCTGATCTGGATCCTCGTCCGGCAGTGGTGGCTCGCCCGCGACGGCGGCCCGGACGCCGTCCGCCGCGCCGCGATCGCACTCTTCGCGATGGCCGTCCTCTCACCCGCCACCCTGCCGTGGTACCTCGTGTGGGGTTTCGTGCTCGCCGCCGCGCTGCGCTGGGAGCGCCGCCAGCTCGCCGTCCTGGTCACCTTCGCGGTGTTCCTGGTGCTGACATACACGCCGGCCGGTGACGACCTGCTCTACAACTGGCTGTTCATGGCCGTCGCCGCCGGCGTCTCGATCGTCGCGGGCCTGTCCCTGCTGCGCCGTGACCCGCTGAACCTGTTCCCCGCCCGCGAGCCGCTCCTGCCGGGCGGGCCGAGCGTTGAGCGCTGACACGGTACGAACCGCCGCGGAACCCGTCCCCGACACGCCGGCGAACCCCCGGCTCACGATCATCCTCGGCACGGCCGGCAGCCTGCTCCTGCTCGCCGCCAGCTTCGGCGCCGCCGCGGGCTCGGTGCGCCACCCGTTCCTCGGCGGCCCGCTGGACTGGCTGAACTACGGGCACGGCCGGATGCTCGCCGAGCTCACGGTCTACCTCGGCTACGCGCTCATGGTCTGGGCGTGGATCCGGCTGGGCCGCCAGGTCATCGCCGGCCGGCTCGGCACCCGGCCCGTGCTGGTCGCCGCCGCCTGCTGGACCGTGCCGATGCTGTTCGCGCCCGCCCTGTTCACCCGGGACGTGTTCTCCTACCTGGCGCAGGGCGCGGTCGCGCTCGCCGGCCACGACCCGTTCACCGTGGCGCCGACGGTCCTCGGGGCCGACTCGGAGATCCTGAACAACGTCCACCCGTTCTGGCAGGGCACGCCCGCGCCGTACGGGCCGCTGTTCATCCTGCTGGCCAAGGGCACCGTCTGGCTGGTCGGCTCGAACGTCTACGCCGGCATCCTCGTCACCCGGCTCCTCCAGCTCTCCGGGCTCGCGTTGCTGGTGTGGGCGCTGCCGGGGCTGGTGCGGCACCTCGGCGGGAAGCTGCCCGTGGCCGCGTGGCTGCTGATCGCCGGCCCCATCACGGTCGTGCACCTGGTCGGCGGGCCGCACAACGACCTCATGATGATCGGCCTGCTCGCCGCCGGCACGCTGCTGGTGCTGGACGGGAAGCACGTCGCCGGGATCGCCGTCGTGGCGGTCAGCGTGGCGGTCAAGGCCAGCGCGGGGGTCGCGCTGCCGTTCCTGGTGTGGGTGTGGGCGAACCGGCTGCCGTCGACCCGCTGGCGCAACCTCGTGCGCGCGGCGGCGTGCGCGCTCGGTGTGTTCGTGGTCGTGTTCGGGGTGCTGACGCTGCTGGCCGGGGTCGACCTCGGCTGGGTGACCATGGTCAACGCCTCGTCCCGGCTGGTGAACTGGCTGTCGCCGCCGACCGCGCTCGGTGAGCTCGTCCACGGGCTGGCCGGGATCTTCGTGGACTCCTCGCGCGACCCGTTCGTCACGGTCACCCGGATCATCGGCCAGGTCGTGCTCGTGGTGCTCCTGGCGCGGCAGTGGTGGCTGGCCCGGGACGGCGGCACGGACGCGGTGCGGCGCGCGGCGATCGCGTTGTTCCTGCTGGCGGTGCTGTCCCCGACGCTGCTGCCGTGGTACCTGACCTGGGGCCTCGCGATCGGCGCCGCGCTGCCGTGGCAGCCGCGCTGGCTCGCGGTGGCGGCGGGCGTGTCGGTGTTCATGGTCGCGCCGTACTCGCCGTCGGGTGAGCAGCTGCTGTACGAGTGGCCGCTGATGTTCCTCGCGGTCGCGCTGTCCGCGTTGGCGGGGTATGCGTTGGTACGGCGCACAATGCGGGTATGACGCACGCGGACTTCGGTGCGGTGCCGGCGGTTCCGCTGCCGGTGTCCGAGCCGAGGGACTTCTACGACCAGCTCGCCGGCGACTACCACCTGATGTTCCGCGACTGGTGGGAGAGCGCGCGGCGGCAGGGCGAGGTTCTCGGTTCGCTGCTGGCCCGGCACGGTGTGGCGCCGCCGGCGGTGCTCGACGCCTCCTTCGACGGGCTGTTCTGCGCCAGCAGAACGGCGAGTGGCGCACGGTGCTGCGGTCGACCACGTTCCGCGCGCTGCGGCGGGCCGAGCTGACCGCGGCGCTCACGGTCGCCGGCTTCGGTGCGGTGGCGTGGACCGAGCCGGAGTCGGGGGGCTACTACCAGCCGGTGGTGACCGCCCGCGCGTAGCGGCCGGCCAGCTTTCGCAGTTCCGCCACCAGTTCCGGTGGTTCGGTGACCTCGAAGTCGGCGTCCATGAGTCCGAGGTAGAGGGCGAGCAGGTGCGGGGTGTCCGAGCCGACGGCCACGACACAGCCCCGGTCGGTGACCTCGACGACGTCCACACCGGGCGGCAGCCGCCGCAGCAACTCCTCGGCGGGTGCGTGGACGAGGACCTTCGCGCGGTATCGCCAGGTCGCGGTGCCGAGGCCGCGGGCGACGAAGTCGGCGACGTCCTCCGGGGGCTCCCGTGGGGTGAAGCGCGGGCCGGTGGGGATCCTCGGTGTCATACGGTCGACCCGGAACGTGCGCCAGTCGTCCTTGTCCAGGTCGAACGCCACGAGGTACCAGCGGCCGCGGGCGTGTGCGAGCCGGTGGGGTTCGACGGTGCGCCGGGACTCGCCGCCGCCGTGGTTCTCGTAGTCGAACCGCAGCCGCTCGTGGTCCCGGCACACCGTGGCCAGCGTGGTGAGCACGTCCGCGGACACCCGTGGCTGCTGGCCGGGGACCGCGACGGTCGCCGTCTGGAGCGCGTGCACCCGGTGCCGGAGCCGGGACGGGAGGACCTGTTCGAGCTTGGCGAGCGCACGCACCGACGTCTCCTCGATGCCGGTCACGGTGTTGGCCGTGCGTAGCCCGACCGCCACCGCGACGGCCTCCTCGTCGTCGAGGAGCAGCGGCGGCATGGCGGCCCCGGCGCCGAGGCGGTAGCCGCCGGACACGCCGGGCGTGGCGTCCACCGGGTAGCCCAGGTTGCGGAGCCGCTCGACGTCGTTGCGGACGGTCCGGGTGGTCACGCCGAGCCGCGCCGCGAGCGCGGGGCCGGTCCAGTCCCGCCGGGACTGCAGCAGGGACAGGAGTTTCAGCAGCCGCGCCGAGGTGTCCAACATGGTCACGAGTCTGCCAGCTATCGCGGAACGATCCTTTCCGCAATGGGTCCTACCGTGGGTTCATGACCGAGATCAAGCCGTTCCGCATCGACATCCCGCAGGCCGACGTCGACGACCTCAACCGCCGCCTCGCCGGCGTCCGGTGGCCCGACGAGCCGCCCGGCATCGGCTCCGCGCGGGGCCTCCCGCTTGCCAATACACGTGACCTGGCGGAGTACTGGCGCGCGACGTTCGACTGGCGTGCCCAGGAGGCGCGCCTCAACGCCGTCCCGCAGTTCACCACCGACATCGACGGCCAGACCTTCCACTTCGTGCACGTCAGGTCGGGTCGGCCGGACGCGTTGCCGGTGCTGCTGACCCACGGCTGGCCGAGCCTGTTCGTGGAGCTGCTGGGGCTGGTCGAGGCGGGGTTCGACGTGGTCATCCCGTCCCTGCCCGGCTTCGGGTTCTCGAATCCGGTGCGGGAGACCGGGTGGGGCAACCTGTTCCGGCTCGCGGCGGCGTTCGCGGAGCTGATGACGCGGCTCGGTTACGAGCGGTTCGCCGCGCACGGCGGCGACGTCGGCGCGGGGGTCACGGGCATGCTGCCGATGGTGGCGCCCGGCCGGGTGGTCGCCACGCACGTCAACGGGCCCGGGCCGTACCCGTTCGGGCCGCCGGTCGACACCGAAGGGCTGAACAAAGCGGACACCGTGCGTGCCGAGCGGTTCAACCAGATCCAGCGGGACGGGCTCGGCTACCTGCACCTGCAGTCGACCCGGCCGGCGACGCTCGCGTACGCGCTGACCGACTCGCCGGTGGGGCAGTTGGCCTGGGTCGCCGAGAAGTTCACCGACTGGACCGAGGTGGACGTGCCGGTGGAGGACCTGCTGACGATCGTGAGCCTGTACTGGTTCACCCGGTCCGGCGCGTCGGCCGCGCACTTCACCTACGAGGGCATGCAGGCGTTCCGGGCGTTCGTCGAGCAGACCGGCGCGGCCACCGACGGCACCCTGGCGGCCGGTGACGTGCCGGTCGGGGTGGCGGTGTTCGCGACCGACAACTCGATCCGCTCGCTCGTGGACCCCACCGGCGTGGCCGCCCGCTGGACCGAGTTCGACCGCGGTGGTCACTTCCCGGCACTGGAGGTGCCCGACCTGCTGGCGGGCGACCTGCGAGAGTTCTTCGGTGCGTATCGGTAGCCACCCGCTCCTGACGGTGCTCCTGGCAGCGGCGGCGGGGGAGTTCCCGCCGGCCGACGGGCAGGCGGTCTTCCTGCCGCCGCTGCCGAACGGGCAGCACGCCGTGGTGTCCCTGACGGGCCGGGCGTACCTGGCGACGGACCGGCGGATCGCGGGTCTGGACGGGTACGGCTCGGCCCTGCGGCCCGAGGTGCTGCGTGCGCTGGCCGGCCCGGACGGCGAGGTCGACACCCTGGACGTCACCCTGGCGACCCACGGGCTCGGTGGGGGAGCGCTGCCGGCCCGCGACGACCTCGAGGAGCATCCCAGGGTGCGGCACGCCCGGGCGCTGCGGGATTCGGTACGGGTGTATGGGGATGAGCGGGGCCTGGTGACCGTGGCGGACGGGCTGGCGGGCCGAACGGAGATCTCGGTGGAGGTGTTCGCCGGTCCGGGGAGTGGGGCCGGTGGTGGGAAGGGCGGGATCGAGCCGGCATCGGGTCGTGAGGGCGGTCGGCGGGGTGGGGTCGGCCGCCAGCTCATCCGCGAGGCGGTGCGGCTCGTGCCCGCCGGCGAGCCCGTCTTCGCCGCCGTCGCCCCTGGTAATGCCCGGTCGTTGCGTGCCTTCCTCGCGGAGGGCTTCGTGCCACTCGGCAGCGAGGTGGTCATCCTCCCTTGACATGCAGCCGTACGGCTGCCTAAATTAGGCAACCAGATGGCTGCATATCGAACGGATCCCGATGGACGACGTGTTCAGGGCCCTCGCCGACCCGAGCCGGCGGGCACTGCTCGACCGGCTCAACGCCCGCAACGGGCAGACGCTGCGTGAACTGTGCGCGGGCCTGGAGATGGCCCGCCAGTCGGTCAGCAAGCACCTCGCCGTGCTCGAGGCCGCCAACCTCGTCAGCACGGTGTGGCGCGGCCGGGAGAAGCTGCACTACGTCAACGCGGAGCCGATCAACGCCATCGCCGACCGCTGGATCAACCAGTACGACCGCGCGCGGGCGCACGCGCTCGCCGACCTCAAGACCGCGTTGGAGGCTCCCATGGAACGGCCCGAGTTCGGCTACACCACCTACATCAACACCACCCCGGAACGCCTCTGGCAGGCGCTCACCGACCCGACGTTCACCAAGCGGTACTGGGGAGTGGAGTTCGGCACCGACTGGGCCAAGGGCTCGACCATGACCTGGGACGAGCGGGGCGTGATCATCACCGACCCCGAGCAGGTCGTGCTCGAGTCGAACCCATACACCCGACTTGCGTACACGTGGCACACGTTCACGCCGGAGTGGGCCGAAACCAACGAGTTCGACGACGAGAAGGCCGCGGCGCTCCGCGCGGAGCGCCGCTCGACGGTGACGTTCGACCTCGAGCAGAGCGGCCCGGTCGTCAAGCTGACCGTGACCCACGAGGGCGGGCCGACGCTGCTGGCGGCCGTCAGCCAGGGCTGGCCCGCGATCGTGTCGAGCCTCAAGTCGCTGCTGGAGACCGGCGAGGTGCTGCCTACGGCGTGAGCTTCCGCACCGCGGCGACGACCTGGTCCATCTGGGCCGGCGTGGTCACGATGCCGGGCCCGAACCGCAGGTACTGCTGCTCGTACGGGGTCACGCTCGCCACCACGCCGGCCGCGCGGAGCTGGCGCGTCGCGGTGAAGGCGTCGAGCGCGTCGTGCTGGCAGCACACGATGCCGGCCGACAGGTCCGGGTCGTCGGGCGTGATCAGGGTGACCGACGGGATGGCCGCGAGGCCCTCCTTGAGCTGGGTCGCCTGTACCGCGATGCGTTCGGCGATCCGGTCGCGGCCGATCCGCCGGTGCAGGTCGAACGCCTCGCGGACGGCCCACCGGTGCTCGAACGAGTGGTAGCCGCCCGGCGTGTACCGGGCGCCACGCGGCTCGTCGTCACCCGCGAAGGAGGGGATGACGGGGTCGAGCGGTTCCCACGACCGCGCCCACAGCAGGCCGGTGCCCCGCGGCCCGAACAGCCACTTGTGGGTACCGGTGGCCAGGAAGTCGCAGCCGAGGTCGGCGACCGCCACGTCGACGGCGCCGAACCCGTGCACTCCGTCCACGCACAGCAGTCCCCGGTTCTCCGGTGCCCTGCCGGCGTTGACCTCGGCGAGCATGGCGGCGATCGCGGGGATCGGTAGTCGTACACCCGTACTGGAATGCACCCAGGTCACCCCGACCACACGGGTGTTCGGCGCGATCGCGGTCCGCAGCCGGGCGACGATGTCGGCCTCGGTCGCCGCGCGTGGGTCGTCGTAGAGCGCGACGCGGCGGACCGGGGCGCCGGTGCGGCGCGACATCTGGTCGAGCGCACGGTGGTGGGCGATGAAGTCGTGGGTGCTGGTGACCGCGTCCTGGTCGGGCCGGACGCGCAGGCCGGAGTAGAGCACGCCGAGCCCCATGGTCGTGCTGTCGGTCAGCGCGACCTGCTCGGGGGTGCCGCCCAGGTAGTTGGCCGCGGCGGCGCGGGCCTCGGACTCGGCGGCGTAGTGGTCGTCCACGTAGGCGTGCGTGTCGAGGTCGAGGCCGCGCCGGTGCCGTTCGACGGCGTCCCGGACGGGCTTCGGGTGGGCGGCGAGCACGAACGCGGCGGTGTGGATCAGCTTGCGGTCGAGGGGGAACAACGCGCGTACGTCATCCCAGTCCTTCGGGTCGAACCCGGTGTTCTCCGGCGGGGCCGTCGCCGGCGACGTGCACGCGGTGAGGCCGGCAGCCGTGGCGAGCCCGGCGGTGAGAAAACCACGACGCCCCATGCCATCCATCCCCGCATCGTATGCGCCGACAGCGAAATCGCTGCCCGTTTCGCGAGGGCTGTCCTAACGTTGGGGCGTATGGAGGTCATCGAGCTGTCGTCCCGGCTGCACCAGGTGAACCTGGAGTTCGGTCAGGTGTATCTGTGGCGCGACGGCGACGAGCTGACGCTGGTCGACACGGGCACCCCGGGCAGCGGGCCGGCCATCGAGTCCGCGGTCGCCGCGCTCGGCCTTACGCGCTCGGCCGTGCGCCGGATCATCGTCACCCACGGCCACGAGGACCACGCCGGCTCGGTCGCGGAGATCCGCGCCTGGCACGGCGCTCCGGTGTACGCGCACCTCGCGGACGCCCCGGTCGTGCGGGGCGAGCGCCGCCGCCAGGAACCGTTGATCACCGAGTTCGAACGCCCGTATTGGGAACGCGTCACCGAACTGGGCATCAACGCGTTGACGATCCCGCCGGCCACCGTGGATGTCGAGCTCGTCGGCGGTGAGGAGCTCGACTTCGGCGACGGCGCCCGGGTGGTCGCCATCCCGGGGCACACGGCCGGCAGCATCGCGATCCACCTGCCGGCCCATGGCGTCCTGTTCGTTGGTGACACCGTGTCGACCCTGCCGGAGGTCGGCATCATCCCGGGCGCGTTCAACGTCGACGGCGCGCTGCTGCTCGAGTCGTTCCGCCGGCTCGCCGACCTCGACCCGGACATCGTGTGCGTCGGCCACGGCGCGTCGGTGGTCGGCGACGCGGGCAAGGCGATGCGCACCGCGCTCAACTGAGCGCCGGCTCCGCCAGCGTCACCGTCCCCTGGTCGGCGTCCACGGTGGCCTGTGCGCCCAGGGGGATCGTCAGCTGGTCGGGGCAGTGCCCGAAGCCCAGCTCCCACACCACCGGGATGCCCAGTCCCACCAACAGGTCCGTGACGATGTCGCGGACCGCGTCGCGGGTGCCGCAGCCGGTCCACGAACCCAGCGCGACGCCCGTGACCCCGGTGAACCACCCCGACCGCAGCAGCTGGGTGAGCATACGGTCGACCCGGTACGGGTCCTCGTTCACGTCCTCCAGCAATGCGAGTGACCCGTCCGGCGGGACGAACGCGTCGGGCGCGCCGACCCCCGACGCCAGCAGCGACAGGTTCCCGCCGACGATCATGCCGCTCGCCACCCCGTCGTTCAGCGAGGTCGCCGCCGGACCGGTCAGCGTCAGCACCGACTCCGGCTCGAACAGCGTCTGCCAGGCGTGCTTCTGCGCGCCGGCGTCGAAGGACACCTCGCCCGCGACGATCGGCGCGAACAGCGTCACCAGGTTCAGCCGCGAACCGATGGCCTCGTGCAGCGCGGTGATGTCACTCGACCCGGTGAACAGCTTCGGTCCCGCCTCCGCCATCGCGTCCCAGTCGAGCAGGTCGACCATCCGCATGCTGCCGTAGCCGCCCCGCGCGCACAGCACCGCGTCGACCGTGGGGTCACACCAGGCCCGCTGCAGGTCGGCGGCCCGGTGCGCGTCCAGCCCCGCCAGGTACGGCAGCGTCGGGTGCCGGTCCAGCACGTGCTCGCCGACCCGGACGGTGAGGCCCCAGCTCTCCAGGATCGCGATCCCGCGCCGCAGCAACGGTTCCTTCACCGGCCCCGACGGCGCGACCAGCGCGACCGTGCTCCCGGGCCGCAGCCGCGGCGGTCTGACCCGGGTCACGACCGCAGCTCCAGCACCGGCACCCCGGGCGGGACGAACCCGAACACCTGCCCGTAGAACGACAGCTCGGCCGCCAGCGCCGCGGTCACCGACGACGCCCGCCGGAACCCGTGCTGCTCGCCCTCGAACGTCAGGTACGCGTGCGGCAGCCCGGTCCCGTCCAGGGCCGCCACGAACCGGTTCGCCTGCTCGGGTGGGCACACCCTGTCCTCCAACCCCTGTAACAGCAGCACCGGGCCGGCCAGCTTGTCCACGTGGTTGCTCGGCGACCGCTCGGCGTACCGGTCGGCGTGCTCGGGCAGCGTGCCGACCAGCCCCTCGATGTAGCGGGACTCGAAGTCGTGGGTCTCGCCGCCGGAGTCGGTCCAGCCGGTGAGGTCGAGGATCGGGAACATGATCGTCGCGCACGCGTAGGTGGTCACCGACGTCATCGACGCGGCGGCGGTCCACCCACCCGCGCTGCCGCCCCGCACGGCGAGCCGCTTCCCGTCCGCGACGCCCTCCTCGGCGAGCGTGGCCGCGACGGTCGCGCAGTCCCGCACGTCGACCACGCCCCACTGCTCGTTCAGCGACTCGCGGAACGCCCGCCCGTACCCGGACGAGCCGCCGTAGTTCACCGACACCACGCCGAAACCGCGGCTCGTGAAGTACACGATCTCGCGCCGGAGCACGTCGCTCGACTTGCCGGTCGGGCCGCCGTGCACGTTCACCAGGAACGGGGGCGCGGCTCCGGCGGGCCCGGCGAACCCGGGATTGCGCGGCAGGTACACGAACGCGGGGATCCGCCGCCCGTCCTGGCTGGTGAACACCCGGTGCTCCGGGACGGGCAGGTACTCCGCGAGCGCGGTGTCCTCCTCCGCACCGGACACGGTGGTGGTCGCGCCGGACTCGAGGTCCAGCCGCACCACGGTCAGCTCACGCCGCGGCCCACCCGCGGCGGATACGACCGTATTGCCATGGGCGGTCAGGTCGGACGACCACGCCGTCAGGTCGGTGTCGACGTCGGTCACCGTGCCGGCGTGCTCGTCGAGCACCGCGAGCCGGTCCGACCGCAGGACCGCGTACCGGCCGCCGCCGAGCGGGGTGAACCAGCGGCTGCCCAGCACCCACAGCGGACCGCCGAGCTCCTCCTCGCACGGCGCCAGGTTCCGCGTCGTGCCGTCCAGCCCGACGCGGAACAGGTTCCACCAGCCGTCCGGGTCGGTGAGCACGAGCAGCGACTCCGCCGACTCCCACTCGGCCTGGCACACGCTCTCCCGCGGCCCGCCGGCCAGGACGCGGTGCGGCCGGCCCAGCTCGGCGACGCAGAGCTCGGTGCCGTCCCACGGCATGTTCGGGTGCTCCCACCCGATCCAGGCGAGCCGGGTGCCGTCGGGGGACAGGCGCGGGTTGGCCAGGAAGTGGTGGGTCGCGACGAGCGAGCGCGGCCCGGAGCCGTCCAGCGGCACCTCCACCACGTCCCGGCGGACGTCGATCGGCCGGTCGCCGGTGACGGTCTCGCGCACGCACAACACGGAGGTACCGGCATGCCCGGGGGACAGGTCGGCGAAGCGCACGCCGTGGTGCCGCTCGGGTTCCGGCGTCAGCGGGCGGGGCGCCTCTTCGCCCTCGGCGAACGCGTAGACCCGTTGGTCGGCCCAGTGGGTGAAGACCATCGTGTCGCCGAGCACCACCCACGGCCGGCCGCCGTACTCCTGCACCCGGTTGCGCACGTTCCACGGCGTGGGCAGCACCTCGACGGCCGTGCCGTCCGGGCCCTCGCGCATGAGCGCCGAGCGGCCCTCCTCGTGCGGGCGGCCCTCGGCCCACCAGACGACACCGTCATGCACGTCGACCCACCTGGGCGTGACCCCGGCCGCGGCCACCGCCTCGGCCGTCAGCGGGGACTCCCAACTGCCGTACTCTGCGATCTTCACCACGCGCAGACCCTAACCCGCCCGGGCCCGGGGGATCACCGCCGTGGTGGCCCCGACCACCTGGCGATAACGTTCCTCACGAAGCGCGTGTCGGCGTGGGAACAGACCTGCTCGAACGCGATGTTTGCCGTAGGGTCGGAGGTGCCATGGCTCGAGTAATTCATGTCTTCCGCCAACCCGACCGGTTCGTCGCCGGCACGGTCGGGCAACCTGGCGACCGCACTTTCTACCTGCAGGCTTCCGAGCACACCAGGACGGTGAGCGTCGCGCTGGAGAAGCAGCAGATGGCTGTGCTCGCGGAGCGCATCGGGTCGCTCCTGGAGGAGGTCCACCGGCGTTTCGGCGCCGAGCTGCCGGAGGAGGTACCGGAGGAGCTGGTCGACGCGGACCCGCTCAACGTGCCGGTGGAGGAGGAGTTCCGCGTCGGCACGATGGGTCTCGGGTGGGACTCGGAGACCAGTGCCGTCGTGATCGAGCTCCTCGCGATCACCGAGAACGAGGTCGACGAGTCGATCGTGCTCGACGACACCGAGGAGGGGCCGGACGCGGTGCGGGTGTTCCTCACCCCGGCCGAGGCACGCGCGTTCGCCGAGCGGGCCGACCGGGTGATCAACGCCGGCCGCAAGCCATGCCCCCTGTGCGGTGAGCCGCTCGACCCGGCCGGGCACGTCTGCCCGCGGCAGAACGGCTACCGGCGCACCGAGGACGACGAGGCGGAATAAGGACGTTGCTGCCGGCTGACCCGGGTGTCCTCGACCTGTTGACCCGAGGACGCCTCGAGATCGAGGGGCGGTTGGTCGACGCCTCCAACGCGACACTCTTCTGCTCGATCGAGGGCGGCGACGAGACCGCGCACTGCGTGTACAAGCCGATCAGCGGCGAGCGCGCGCTGTGGGACTTCCCGGACGGCACGCTCGCCGGCCGGGAAGTCGCGTCCTATCTGGTCTCGCGGGCCGCCGGCCTGTCGGTGGTCCCGCCGACCGTGCTGCGGTCGGGGCCGTTCGGTCCCGGCATGGTGCAGCTGTGGGTGGACACCAAGGAGGGCGGCGACCTGGTCGACGTGCTCGCTCCCGACGAGGTGCCCGTGGGCTGGCGCGCGGTGTTGCGGGCACATGACCGGTTCGGTGAGCCCGCGGTGCTCGTGCACGCCGACCACCCGAGCGTGCGGCTGATGTCCGCGCTGGACGTGGTGCTGAACAACGCGGACCGCAAGGGCGGGCACGTGCTGCACGGCACCGACGGCAACGTGTACGGCGTCGACCACGGGATCTGCCTGCACAGCGAGCACAAGCTGCGGACCGTGCTGTGGGGGTGGGTGGGGGAGCCGCTGCCCGAGGATGTGGTCGCCATGCTCAAGACGTTGCGGGGTGGCCTCGAGGATGTGGCCGCGACCCTCGCCGACCACATCACGACGGGCGAGATCCGCGCCCTGCGGACACGGTTGGACGACTTCCTCGCGGCCGGGGAGTTCCCGGCGCCTGGCGAGGACTGGCGCGCCATCCCGTGGCCGGCGTTCTGAGCCCTCTCACTCAAGCCTGATCCAGGCCCCACCTCAACCTGGGTATACACTCCCCCATATCCTTATCCTCTATCAATTATATTGATGTCCGATTATTTGGCGTGGAGCGCTGGCAGGGGTCGACGCGGCCGGGAGGGGCCACGAGACGCCTGCGCGGCAGTCACAACGCACCGCTGGAACTCGGACCCCAAGGAGGGGGAGGGGGCTCCTAGGCGGGCCGGGCAGGAGGTGTCGATGCCGCGTACTGATCGTCGGCGCGAATCTGGGTCCGGGCGCTGGCCTGCGCCGTAGTCGACCCGGTGGAAGGGCTTGCGACGCGGGTGTCGCCGCGATGCCGCTGGTGGTGCGCTCCCCTAGGTTTACTACATGAATTTCGTATCCTTTATATAGTTGTCCAATTTTTGGGTCGACGCGTGTGGCTTCGGGACGTCGCTGTCAGCTCACAAGAAGCTCCGGAGGGGAGGGTTAGGACTCGATCCGGACGTCTTTGGTTTCGGCGGTCGCGGCCAGGAAGTCGAGGAGCCGCATGCCTTCCTTGGTGAGGGCGGTCAGGTCCTTCTTGGTGGTCCTGGCCCACGGGGTGATGGTCAGTACGGCTGACTTGCGGTCCTTCGTGACGCGCCACGAGCCACGGACCCAGCCATCGACGAGGAACGTGCCGGGGAAGACGCCGTTCTTGACGCCGAAGAGCCGCTTGCGGTGTTCGTCGGCCATGATCCTGGTGCGGTCGGCGTGGGAGAGCAGGATGTTGTCGAACTCGGGGAGGAACCGGACCGGTGCCGGGGTGTCCTCGTCCGGGCGGGGTGCGTCGGGGAGGTCGTACAGTTCGCGGCCGTCCTCGGTGTGGAAGGTTCGCAGGTCGAGTGTCTCGGCGACTTCGCGGAGGCGGGTGAGGCCGGCCCAGGTCTGCATGTCGGCGATCGACGCGGGGCCGAACGCGGCGAGGTAGCGGGTGATCATGCGTCCCGGGTCGGGTGACGTGTCGAGTTGGCGGTCGAGCCAGTGTTCGGCGGTGCGGTAGGCGGTCTGTCCGCTGCGGCCCCACACCGCGCGTGGTGGGACCTGGACCAGTGGCAGCAGGCCGCGGGCGGCGTGGGTGAGTGCGGCGGGGTCGCGGTCGGGCCAGTGTTCGGCGAGGGCGGCGCCGAGTTCCTTGGCGGTGTGGGGTCGTTCGGCGAGCACGAGGCGGGCGGCGTCGGCGACCTTGGTGAGGTCGAGGTCGGCGAGGTGGCGGGCGTGCTGGGTGTTGGTGCGCAGGTCGCGGTCCAGCAGGGGTTGGGTGAGTGGCCGCAGGAAGCACGCGTCGGCGGCGCTGACGAGGTGGACGGTGCCGCGCATGAGGACGATGCGCACGACGTGGCGGTTGAGCAGGGCGTCGGCGAGTTCGCCCGGTTGGAAGTCGACGAGCCGGGTCCACAGTCCGGTGTAGGGCGGGAACGGCGCCTGGGCCTGCATGCCGACCAGGTGCTCGATCATGTCGATGGCGGTCTGCTCGGTTCGGGCCAGGAGGTGTTGGCGCGCGAGGGTCGCGCGGTTGGTGGCTCGCAGGCTCAGTGTCGCCATTCCCGTCCTCTTCTGGTCAGCGCGGTCCGCGGAAGAACTGTCGCACGTCGGTCATGTCGTGGACGCTACGAGCCATCGGTGACAGTTCTGGTCACCATTCGCGGTTACGGTTTCACTCGTGTTGGAGACGTCCGCTCGGTTGTTGAGGCTGCTGTCGTTGTTGCAGGCGCGGCGGGACTGGTCGGGGCCGCAGGTGGCGGAGCGGTTGGGGGTGACGCTGCGGACGGTGCGCCGGGACGTGGACCGGTTGCGGGACCTGGGTTATCCGGTGGTCGCGCAGGCGGGGCGGGCGGGTGGCTACCGGCTGGAGGCGGGGGCGGCGATGCCGCCGTTGCTGCTGGATGACGACGAGGCGGTCGCGGTGGCGGTGGGGTTGCGGACGGCGGGCACGGTGACGGGGATCGAGGAGACGTCGGTGCGTGCGTTGGCGAAGCTGGAGCAGGTGTTGCCGGCGCGGTTGCGGCGGCGGGTGAACGCGCTGGGGCAGGCGACGGTGTCGTTGGCGCAGCGGGGGCCGACGGTGGACCCGGCGTTGCTGACGTTGTTGGCGACGGCGTGCCGGGACCGGGACGCGTTGCGGTTCGACTACGCGCGGGCGGATGGTGGGTCGTCGCGGCGGGTGGTGGAGCCGGTGCGGTTGGCGTGCACGGGGCGGCGTTGGTACCTGCTGTGCTGGGATCGGTCGGTGGGGGACTGGCGGACGCTCCGGGTCGACCGTATTGCTTCGGAGCCGTCGCTGGCGGGGCGGTTCGCGCGGCGTGAGCCGCCGACGGAGGATGTGGCGGCGTACATCTCGCGGGCGATCTCGACGGCGCCGTACCGGTATCAGGGGCGGGTGTTGCTGCACGTGTCGGCGGAGGTCGCGGCGGAGCGGGTGACGCCGGCGTCGGGGCTGCTCGAGGCGCGGGATGCCGATACGTGTGTATTGCACGTGGGTGGGCCGTCGCTGGCGAGCTTTCCGGTGCATGTGGCGCAGATCGGGTTCGAGTTCGAGATCCTGGACCCGCCGGAGCTGGTGGACGAGGTGCGGCGGTTGGCGGAGATGTTCGGCCGGGCGGCGGGGCTCAGCCGCTGAACAGGTCGTCGAGGTGGGCGTCGAAGGCGTGTTCGGCGTCGGTGGCCGAGTGGTGTCCGACGAGGACGTGGGCGGTGAGGCCGTCGAGCACGGCGAGCAGGGTGCGGGCCTCGCGGACGGGGTCGAGGTCGACGGCGACGGTGCCGCGGTGCTGGCCGCGGCGGAGCTGGTCGACGATGAGGTCCATCAGGTCGGCGTGGGTCTTGCGGAGCCGGGCGGCCATGTCGGGGGCGACGGCCGCGTGGGCGAGGTAGGCAACGGCGACGTGTGCCTCGAGGGTGCGTTGCTCGTCGATCGGCAGCATCTCGATGAGGGCGTCGCGGATGAGGTCGCGGGGTTCGGGGTCCTCGTCGGTGACGGGGTGGTCGCGTTGGCTGACGCGTTCGGCGGCGCGTTGGGTGAGCAGGTCGTAGGCGAAGGCGAGCAGTTCGCCCTTGTTGGTGAAGTAGTGCTGGACCTGGCCGAGTGACATGCCGGCGTCGGCGGCGACGTGGCGCAGGGTGACCGCCTCGATGCCGCCGCGTGCCGCCAGCCGCCACACCGATTCGGCGATGGCGGCTCGACGGGAGTGGTGGTCGACCTTTCTGGGCATAGCGACGACGACGCTACTCGCCGCCACCGACGATGCCGCGAATCAGGTCGTTGTCAGGGGCGTAGCCGAGCCGCCGGGCTAGTCGGCCGGTTGCCAGAGCCAGAAGCGCTTGCCCTGGTCGTCGGCGCATTCGGCGACCAGGCCGTAGGGCCTGCGTTCGACGTCGGCGGCGGTGCCGCCGGCGGTGCGGACCCGTGCGGTGGTGGTCTCGATGTCGTCCACCCGGAAGGTGAGGCGCACCTCGGGTTCGGCGCCTTCGGGGGACCACATGCTCAGCGGTGGCTGGATGTCCTCGCTGACCCACGTCCCGGGGGTCCGGCCCGGGGTGAACGGCAGGCCGAGGACCGCCTCGTAGAACTCCTTCGCCCGGTCGGCGTCGGGTGGTGTCATCGTCACGCGGGAGATGTCGCCGTGCCGGAAGCGGGTCGCGCGGGGTGGTGGCTTGAGCAGAAGCCAGCGGTGGCCGAACGGGTCGATGATGGTCGCGGCGCGGCCGTAGGGCTGGTCGGCCGGTTCGCGTTCGACGCGGGCGCCGCGGCGGCGTGCCAATACGACTGTCTCGTCAACGTTCGGGATCTCCAGGTGGAGCGAGTGGCTGAACGTCGTGGGGGCGTCGGGGGCGCGCACGGGCACCTCGGGCCACAGGTCGGAGGGCTCGGCGAACATCAGCACGGCGTCGCCCAGGCCGACCTCCATGTGCCCGATCGTGCCGTCGTCGTTGACGTGTGGTTCGCCCCGCAGCTGGGCGCCGAGCACCTCGGTGTACCACTCGAGCGCGGCGCGGGCGTCGGACACGACGATGTAGGGCGTGAGCGCCGGCGGCCAGGCCGGGGCGCGTTGGGTCATCTGTATTGCCATGGTGTCCTCTCCTGGGTTGAGCACGGCGTGGGTCAGCCGCTCCCGCAGCCGCGCGGCGAACGACGGGTCCGGCGCCACCGGGACGACCGGCTCACGGAGTGCCTCGAACGGATCGGACAACGGATCAGACATCGTGCGCCTCCTCCCGGTAGCAGCGGCGGAACGCGGCTCTGGCCCGGACCAGCAGCGCCTCCGTGGCGTGGACGGTCCGCCCGAGGCAGCCGGCCACCTCGGGCACGGGCAGCCCGTCCAGGTAGCGCAGGGTCAGCGCGGCGCGGTGGTGCGGGCCGAGGGCGTCGAGCACGGCCCGGGCGCGGATCGCGTCGATGGCCTCGTCCCATGGGTCCTCCGCCTCGTCGCGGCCCCGGTCGTCCAGCAGCCGCAGCCCGCGTTCCTCGCGTTCGAGCCGGCGCCAGTGGTCGGCGAGCTTGTGGCGGGCGACCCCGATGAGCCAGGCGACGGAGGGTGGCGGCGCCTGCGGCCGGCGTGTCGCGGCCACGGCGGCGAGGAACGTCTCCGCGGTCAGGTCCTCGGCGAGTGTCCCGTCCCGGCATCGGGCCAGCAGGTAGCCGTGGACGTGCGGCAACGCCTCGTCGTACAGCTCCAGCAGACCGAGCGCCGGGTCCGGCGCCACGCCTTCCATGTCCTCATAGTCGTCCGGGACACGCCTTCTCCGACGCCCGGGTTTTCGATCGGTTTCTCGATAGGGTGACTCGCTGTGCGATCGGAGAGCTACGGCGACATCCTCGCCAGTGCCCGCGGCAGGACCCGCAAGAAGGTCCCGGCGGTGGTCGCCGAGCCCGGCCTCGTCGTGGAGGACCCGGCGAGCGGCTTCTGCGGTGCCGTCGTGCGCTTCGAGCAGGGCAACGTCGTGCTGGAGGACCGCCACGGCGGCCACCGCCTGTTCCCGCTGACCGCGGCCGGGTTCCTCATCGACGGCAAGCCGGTCACCCTGGTCCGCCCCACCCGAACGGATGCACCCAAACGAGTGATTTCCGCGTCGGGGTCGGTGCGGGTCGAGGGGTTGAAGGCACGCACCGCGCGGGACAGCCGGCTGTGGGTGGAGGGCATCCACGATGCCGAGCTGGTCGAGCGGGTGTGGGGGCACGACCTGCGGGTGGAGGGTGTGGTCGTGGAGCCGCTGCACGGCATTGACGACCTGCCGGCGCGGGTCGCCGGGTTCGGCACGGCCGGGCACCGGCGCCTGGGCGTGCTCGTCGACCACCTGGTCGCCGGCAGCAAGGAGTCACGCGTCGTCGACGGCCTGCGTGACCCGAACGTGCTGGTCACAGGTCACCCGTACGTGGATGTGTGGCAGGCGGTGAAGCCGGGCGCGGTCGGTATCGAGGCGTGGCCGGTGGTGCCGCGCGACACGCCGTGGAAGGAAGGGATCTGCGCGGCGCTGGGTTGGGGGGAGCCGGCGGACGGCTGGCGGCGCGTGTTGTCCGGTGTATGCGGCTACCGGGACCTCGAGACACCGCTGATCGGCGCGGTCGAGCGGCTCATCGATTTCGTCACCACCGGTCAAGAGTAGTGACCGGAACCGTCGCGGAGTGAGATCATTGCCGTATGGCGGCATTGTTCTGGCTCATCGGCGGAATCGTGCTGATCGCTGCCGAGATACTGTCCGGGGATTTCTTCCTCCTGATGGTCGGCGTCGGCGCGCTCGCCGGAGCCGGCACGGAAGTGCTTTTCGACAACACGCTCCTCAGCTGTGCGGTGTTCGCGATCGTGTCGATCGGGTTGGTCACGTTCGCCAGACCGTGGCTCAAGCGCCGCCTGCACCCCGAGCTCGTGCACACGAACGCCGACGCGCTGATCGGCCGCAAGGCGGTCGCGGTGTCGGCCGTCGACGCCCAGGGTGGGCAGGTCCGCCTCGACGGCGACCTGTGGTCGGCGCGGTCGTTCGACGACAGGCACGCGATCGAGCCGGGCCAGTCGGTGACGATCGTGGAGATCGCGGGCGCCACCGCCGTCGTGTTGGCGGACTCGGATTGACCGGCGCACTGACCGGCGCACGGGGTGAACGCGTCCAACTTCTGGTTGGACGCGATGTCGAGATGCCCCTGTTCGGGGGCATGTTGTGATCTACTTCCTGAACGCCGGCCAGGAAGCGCCGTCCGGAGTGGAGGCACGTTGACCATACTCATCATCGTCGTGGTCGTGGTTCTGTTCGTCATCACGGTCGTGGTGAAGTCGATCCTCGTGATCCCGCAGGCCCAGTCCGCGGTGATCGAGCGACTCGGGAGATTCCGGTCGGTCGCCGAGCCGGGCCTCAACTTCCTGGTGCCCTTCCTCGATCGGGTGCGTGCCCGGATCGACCGCCGGGAGCAGGTCGTGTCGTTCCCGCCGCAGCCGGTGATCACCCAGGACAACCTGACGGTGTCAATTGACACGGTCGTGTACTTCCAGGTCACCAATCCCCGTGACGCGGTGTACGAGATCTCGGACTACATCGTGGGTGTCGAGCAGCTGACCACCACCACCCTGCGTAACGTGGTCGGTGGCATGAGCCTGGAGGAGACGCTGACCTCGCGTGACTCCATCAACGGCCAGCTGCGCGGTGTGCTGGACGAGGCGACCGGCCGGTGGGGCATCCGGGTGGCCCGGGTGGAGCTGAAGGCCATCGACCCGCCACCGTCCATTCAGGACTCGATGGAGAAGCAGATGCGCGCGGACCGGGAGAAGCGCGCGATGATCCTGACCGCGGAGGGTACCCGCGAGGCGGCGATCAAGACGGCGGAAGGCCAGAAGCAGAGCCAGATCCTCGCGGCGGAGGGCGCCAAGCAGGCGTCGATCCTGGCGTCGGAGGGTGAGCGGCAGTCGCGGATCCTGCGGGCGCAGGGTGAGCGCGCCGCCCGCTACCTGCAGGCGCAGGGCCAGGCCAAGGCCATCGGGAAGGTGTTCGACGCGATCAAGGCGGGCAAGCCGACGCCGGAGGTGCTGGCCTACCAGTACCTGCAGACGCTGCCGCAGATGGCGCAGGGCGACGCCAACAAGGTGTGGATGCTGCCCAACGACTTCGGCAAGGCTCTCGAGGGGTTCGCCCGGGCGCTGGGCGCCCCCGGCGACGACGGCGTGTTCCGCTACGAGCCGCCCGCCTACGAGCCGCCGCAGCACCGCGAGGACGACGACGAGGAGATCGCGAGCTGGTTCGACACCTCGACCGACCCGAAGGTGGCCGAGGCGGTGCGTGCGGCGGAAGCCGTTGCGCGCCAGGAGGTTCCCGGTCCGCTCGCCACCCGGCCGGTCGCCCCGGCCATCGGCGTCACGCCGGACCCGGCCCCGGGGATCGCGCCGCCGAGCGCGCAGTCGTTCGACCAGCCGAGTCCCTACCAGTCGCCGGGCTACGAGCAGCCGCCCGCGCCGTCCCCGCACCCGGGGCTCGGGCCGCAGCGGCCGCCGGCGCGTTCGAACAACGAGTCGACGGAACTGTCCGACGATCCACGTTTTCAGTGAACCCACTCGCGGGGGCCCCGACTTGAATGAATCGGGGCCCCCGCGCTATTTCCACTCTGGATTGACACCCGGTCCGTTGTGGAGAATTCGCGGGCGGAATTGTCGTTCGCGGTCAGCGGAAATCCGTTTTAGACGCCGCCGGCATGCGCGATAGTGACCGGATGACACAGTTGCGGCTCGACGGCGCGGTCCAGCTTCCGGACGGGGCGTGGGTGCGTGGCCGGGGCCTGCGCAACCCGGCCCCGGCGGGTCCCGACCCGGAGTACGGGCTCTACCTGGGTTCCCCGCGGCTGCGGGCGCGGCACGAGTTCGCGTGGGCGCACGAGTGGCTCGAGTGGCCGGATTTCCGGCTGCCGCGCGACTCGCGGCAGGCCGTCGACCGCATCCACGACCTGCACCGCCGGGCGCTGGACGGGCAGCGGGTCGAGGTGGCGTGCGGTGGCGGTGTCGGACGCACCGGCACGGTGATCTCCGCGCTGGCCACCCTCGCCGGGGTGCCCGCCGCCGAGGCGGTCGGCTGGGCCCGCGCCCACTACCACCCGCGTGCGGTGGAGACGCCGTGGCAGCGGCGCTGGGTCACGACCACGTTCGCAGGCTGACCGCCTCCAGCGTGACCGCTGGGGCGGGTGCCTTCCCGCAGCTCGCCGGGCGTGCCGGGCCGACGCGTTCGGCGACCGCGACCCGCCAGGCCCGGCCGTCGACGTGGGTGACCGTCGCGAGCCAGCCACCTTCCGGCAGTGCGTCGACCGCCGTCACCGTGAGGGTGTCGGGGTCCGCTGTGTTTTCGCCGATGGCGGTCCGCACGGCCAGCTCGGCGACCTGGCCCGCCGCCGGCCACGTCGAGCGGCCGCGGCAATTGTCGAGCACGGGCCCGTCGGCCAGGAGCCGGGCGCCGGAGTCGGAGGTCAGTCGACCGTATGAGTACCCGGTCGGGAGTAGCACGGCGGTCGGTGCGAAGCGGTGCCCGCCGATGTGCGTGCACTCCCACACCCGGTTGCCGTGCGTGGCCGCCAGCGCGGCGGCGACGGGCCGGCCCCGCAACGCGCAGCACACGTCCCGGCGGCCGTTCGTGCACACCAGCAACAGCCGTTCCGATACAGGTGTACCGAGAAGGCCGCCCGTGCCGGCGCCGGCACGGGCGAAGTCCAGGTCGAGCAGCTGCTTCGGGTCGGTCACCGTGGTGCGTTCCAGCCAGGTGCGGCCGGGGACGGTGTGCGCGAGGTAGACCGTGCGGGGTACCGGGCGGTGCCGGTCCGGGTGGCTGCCCGGCCGGCGGATCAGCACGATGCGCACGCCGGTGCCCGCGGACAGGGACGCCAGCTCCTTCGCGACACCGTGGTCGAGGTGGCTCGCGGCCAGCGCGTCCGGCCCCCACGGGCCCGGCTGCTCGATCGCGAGCCAGGACCGCGCCACCGCGGACGTGCCCGCGAGTGGTTCGTCGAGTTCCTCGGCCAGCGTGGCGCAGCCGTCGGTGCGGTTGGCGTTCATCGGCTCCAGCGTCTCACGAGGGATACCGCCAACGGTGTAGTGCCCGTGGCCACGGCGGGTGAAACCTGCACGTCGATCCGCCACCGGCAGAACAACTGACCGGAAAATCAGTAACGCCACTCCATAGGGTGGGATCATGCGCCCGAAGCTTCCCTACGCCGATCCCGGCGTGCCGGACGCCCGCGGCCCCCTCCGCTACCTGTGGTGGCTGGTGAAACGCCAGCGGTGGCGGGTGCTGCTCGGTGCGACGCTGGCCACGACGTGGATGGTCCTGCTCATGCTGCCGCCGTACCTGATGGCCCGCGCCATCGACGACGGGCTGCGCGCCCGGGACCTCGGCGCGCTCGGCCTGTGGGTGGGTGTGCTCGCGGTGTCCGGCGCGGCGAACGCGGTCATCGGTGTCGTCCGGCACCGGACGATGACGTTCATCCGCAACGACGCCGGCTACCGCACCGTGCAGGTCGTGATCCGGCACGCGGTGCGGGTCGGCGCGGAGCTGCCGCGGCGGGTCACCTCCGGCGAGGTGGTCAGCATCGGCGCCGCCGACCTCGACCGCATCGCCCGCACCATGACCTCCACGGGGCCCGGCGTCGGCGCGGTCGTCACCTACGCGGCGGTCGCCGTGCTGCTGGTGTCGATCTCGCCGCTGCTCGCCGTCGTGGTACTGGTGGGTGTGCCGCTGATGGTGGTCTCGGTCGGGCCGCTGCTCAACCGGCTGCGGCGGACCGAGACCACCTACCGTGAGCACCAGGGCGCCTTGACCGCCCGCGCGGGTGACATCGTGGCCGGGCTGCGGGTGCTGTGCGGGATCGGCGGCAAGGACCTGTTCTCGTCCCGGTACCGGCGGGGTTCGCAGGACCTGCGGGTCGAGGGCTACCGGGTGGGTGGGGTGGCCAGCTGGATCGAGGGGGTCGGGGTCGGGCTGCCGAGCCTGTTCCTCGCCGCCGTCACCTGGATCGCCGCGCGGATGACCGCGGCCGGCGAGATCACCGTCGGTGAGATGGTCGCCGTGTACGGGTACGTGGCCGTGCTCGCCACCCCGATCTGGTTCCTGCTCGAGGGCGCCCAGGACATCAGCCGCGGGCTGGTCGCGGCCCGGCGGGTGACGAACGTGCTCAACCTGACCCCCGCGGTGGATGACAAGTCGACCGTATCGGCACCGTCGCGGCCGGCGGAGCTGCACGACCCGGACAGCGGGCTGACCGTGCGCCCGGGTGAGCTGCTCGCCGTCGCGGCCGCCGTGCCCGCGGACGCCACCGACCTGGTCGACCGGCTCGGCCGGTACACCGACTCGGCCGTGACCTGGGGCGAGGTGCCGCTGATCGACGTGCCGCTGGGTGAGGTGCGGGCCCGGATCCTGGTCGCGGACAACGACGCCTACCTGTTCGCCGGGACGCTGCGGGAGGCCGTGTCCGCCCACGAACACCACTCCGACGCGCAGGTGCGGGCGGCGATCCACGTCGCGATGGCCGAGGACGTCGTCGCCGCGTTGCCCGCCGGGATCGACTCGTTCCTCGAGGCGCAGGGCCGCTCGGTGTCGGGTGGGCAGCGTCAGCGGCTGCGGCTGGTGCGTGCGTTGCTGGCCGATCCGGAGGTGCTGCTGCTCGTCGAGCCGACCTCGGTCGTCGACGCGCACACGGAGTCGGTCATCGCCGAACGCCTCGCGGCCGCCCGCCGTGGCCGTACGACTGTATTGGTGGGCACGTCGCCGCTGCTGCTGGACCGCGCGGACCGGGTCGCGTACCTGGTCGACGGGCGCGTGGTCGCCACCGGCAGCCACGCCGACCTGCTGGCCACCCAGCCCGGGTACCGGGCACTCGCGTTCCGGGGGAGTGAGGAAGAGCTTGTCCACGACTGAGCGGAGCTTGCGGAGCGAACATCGTGACTGAGATGGCGGAGATGGCGGAGCGGGTCGAGGGGTGGCGGCTGCCGGTCGCCGACGCGCGCGGGGTGCGGCGCGCCAGCTGGCAGATCATCCGCGCGGATCCGGGTGCGGCGGCGCTGGTGGCGGTGACGACGTGCCTGGCGTCGCTGGCCGGGTTGGGCGCGCCGTGGCTGATCGGCCGGATCGTCAACCACGTGGAGGCCGGTACATCCGACCCGGGAACGGTGGACCTGCTGGCGGTCGCGATCGTGGGGTTCGCGGTGGCGCACATGGTGCTCACCCGGTTCGCCCGGTACTTCGCCTACCGCTTCGCCGAGCGGTCCCTCGCCCGGCTGCGGGAGGAGTTCGTCGACCGCACGCTCGCGCTGCCGACCTCGGTGGTCGAACGTGCCGGTACAGGTGACCTGATGTCACGCACCACCGCCGACGTGGCCACGATCGGCGGCGCGCTGCGGGACGCGGTGCCCGAGGTGTTCATGGGGACGCTGCAGGCGACGTTCATGCTCGGCGCCATCCTCGTGGTCAGCCCGCCGCTGGTGCTGTGCGTGCTGGCGAGTGTGGCCGGGCTGTGGCTGCCCGGCCGCTGGTACCTGCGGCGGGCCCGGCACGCCTACCTCGCCGAGGGCACGGCCACCTCCGACCTGTCCGAGTCGATCGCGGCGACCGTCGACGGCGCCCGCACGATCGAGGCGTTCGACCTGCGGAACCGCCGGGTCGCGGACGCCGACGCGCGGGTCGGCGAGGGTTTCCGGACGAAGCTGCGGACGCTGTACCTGCGGTGTGTGCTGTTCCCGTGGGTCGACTTCGTCAGCATCGGCGCCACGGTGGCCGTGCTGCTGGCCGGTGGGCTGCTGTACCTGAACGGCGTGGTCACCCTGGGCGCGGTGGTCGCGTCCGCGCTGTACGCGATGCAGCTGGTCGACCCGATCAACCGGGTGCTCATGTGGATGGAGCAGGTGCAGCGCAGCCGCGCGTCGCTGGCCAGGCTGAAGGGTGTCGGCGAGGTCGAGCCGGCGCCCGTGGGCGGCGCGGCCCCGCGGGACGACCGGCTCGAGGTGCGTGGTGTCCGGTACGCCTACAGCGGCGAGCGGGACGTGCTGCACGGTGTGGACCTGTCGGTGCGGCCGGGGGAGCGGCTCGCGATCGTCGGCCCGTCGGGTGCCGGGAAGTCGACGCTGGGGCGGCTGCTCGCCGGGGTGGACGAGCCGCGGGTGGGGGACATCTCGGTCGGCGGGGCGCCGGTCGCGCTGCTGCCCGCCGAGGAGCTGCGGCGGCGGATCGTGCTGGTGACCCAGGAGCACCACGTGTTCATCGGGACCGTGCGGGACAACCTGGCCATCGCGTCCCCCGACGCGGGCGACGAGGAGATGCTCGCGGCACTGGCCGCGGTGGACGCGACGTGGATCCGGGACCTGCCGGACGGCCTCGACACCGCGTTGGGTGCGAACGCCCGCACCCTCGACGCGCCGCAGGCCCAGCAACTCGCCCTGGCGAGGGTGGTACTCGCCGACCCGCACACGGTGATCCTCGACGAGGCGACCGCCCTGCTCGACCCGGCCACCGCCCGCCACGCCGAACGCGCCATGGCCGCCGTGCTCGCCGGCCGTACCGTCATCGCGATCGCGCATCGCCTGCACACCGCCCACTACGCCGACCGGGTGGCCGTCATGGCGGGCGGGCGCATCACCGAGCTGGGCACCCACGACACCCTGGTCGCCGCGGGCGGCGAGTACGCCGCCCTCTGGCACCACTGGCACGGCGGCTAGCAGCTTCTTGATCAACGCCGGCCCTGGGGCGAGCAGCCCGTACCCGAACCCGGCTGAGGTCGGCAAAGTCGTTTGTCCCGTCGGGTGAGTCTGCCGGGCAGGGTGAGTTGGGCGGGTGCCGTGCACCCCGGCCGAGCCCCGCTGATTCGGCACACGAACCGCGTCACCAACTGTGGGCGGCCCCCACCCGATCCCGGGGGGCGGCCCCGGTGCCAGTCTACAAGGTGGCGGGGACAAAACCCCTGGTCGGCAACGGTTGTGGATAACTTTCGCCGGTGGGTCCGAGCGAAAGGGACACTCGTGTGGTTCCGGCGGACGGGGGTCAGGCGAAGGCGTTCTCTCCGGTGAGGTCGGCGGACAGGTGCCAGAGGCGGCCGGCTTGTTCGTGGTCGATGGCGTGGTCGCGGACGCCCCTGGTCAGGTCGCCCGGGACGGCCGGGTCCGCGATGTCGCAGTCCTCCAGGTAGACGCCGCCCATGTCGGCGAGGCGTGGGGACGTCGCCGCCCACACCTGGGTCGCGGCGCCCTGTTCGACGGTCTTCCACTCGCCGGCGAGGTTGCCGTCGGCGTCATACATGCCGCGGTCCCGCATGTCCTGTTCGTCCAGGTGTCGCAGCAGCGGGGTCAGGATTCGGCCGGGGTGGAGGGCGAAGGCGCGGACGCGGTCGCGGGCCAGTGTGTCGAGGTGGACGGCGAACAGGACGTTCGCGGTCTTGGCCTGCCCGTACGCGAGCCACTTGTCGTAGCCATGCTCGAACTGGACGTCGTCCCAGCGGATGCCGGAGAAGTGGTGGCCCCGGGAGGACACCGCCACCACGCGGGCGCCGTCCGCGATGGCCGGCCACAGGCGGTTGACCAGGGCGAAGTGGCCCAGGTGGTTGGTGGCGAACTGCGCCTCCCAACCGGGCCCGACGCGGGTCTGCGGCGTGGCCATGATGCCGGCGCTGCCGATGAACACGTCAACGCTCCGCCCGGAGGCGAGGAAGCGGTCGGCGAACGCGCGGACGCTGGCGAGGTCGCCGAGGTCCAGTTCGTCCACCTCGACGTCCGGGATGCCGGCGAGTGCCTCGGCAGCGCTCTGGACGCGTCGGGCCGGGACGACGACGTGCGCACCCGCGCCGGCCAGCACCCGGGTGGTCTCCAGGCCGATACCCGAGTAGCCGCCGGTCACGAGTGCGAGCTTCCCCGTCAGGTCGATGCCGGCCACGACCTCGGCGGCGGTCGTGGTGGCGCCGAAACCCGAGCCGATCTTGTGCTGTGGAGTGGTCATGAACCGACGCTACGACCTGGAGCGCGCTCCACTTCAAATCCGGATGACAGCCATGGCTACCTGCGTTATCGTTGCCTGATTGATCAACTTCCGGAGACGAGGGGCGGCGACGTGACGCGTAGTAGGACCCCGGTCGGCCCGTCCGTCTCGCGGGGTCGCTGACCACACCACTTCGCACTCCCGGTGAGGCGGACAGATGTCCGTCGACATATCGCCATGTCTATAAATCTCCGGGAGTTCTGCCATGCCTCGACCCGGTCGAGCGTTCAGTCCTGCCTTCTTCCGCCTCTGGCTCGCGGCCGCCGCCAGCAATCTCGGCGACGGGATGGTCCTCGCCGCCGGCCCTCTCCTCCTCGCCTCCCTCACCACCGACCCGGTCGCCGTCGCCGCCGCCTCGCTCGCCCAGCAGCTGCCGTGGCTGCTGTTCGCCCTGTCCAGCGGCGCGCTCGCCGACCGGCTGCCCCGCCGCACCCTGATCGTCGCCGCCAACGGCGTCCGGGCCGCGGTGCTCGCCGGCCTGGCGGTCGCGATCGCCACCGGGGCGCCGTCGCTGTGGCTGCTCTATCTCGTCTCCTTCCTGATGGGCGCCATCGAGACGCTCGCCGACGCCGCGGCCGGCGCGCTCCTCGCCGACACCGTCCCGCCGGACCTGCTCGGCCGCGCCAACGCCCGGCTGCAGGCCACGTTCACGCTCGGCAACCTGCTCGCCGGGCCGCCGCTGGGCGCGGTGCTGTTCGCCCTCGGCGCCGCGCTGCCGTTCGGGCTGCACGCGGTCGCCTGCGGTGTCGCCGCGCTCGTCGTGCTCCGCGTCCCGGCCCGCGCCCACCCGCCACGGCCACCCGCCACGCTGCGCGCGGACATCCGTGACGGGCTGCGCTGGCTGGCCCGGCACCCGGGGCTGCGGATCCTCGCCGCCTGCATCTTCGTGATGAACTTCGCCGGCGTCGGCGTGTTCGCGATCTGGGTGCTGTACGGCAAGCAGCACCTCGGGCTGACCGACGCCGGGTACGGCTGGTTCGTCGCCACCGGCGCGGCCGGCGGGCTGGCCGGCGCATGGGCATACGGTCGACTTGAGAACCGCCTCGGGCAGACGACGCTGCTGCGTGCCGGGTTGACCATCGAGGCGCTGACCTACCTCGCGCTGGCCCTCACCAGCAACCCGTGGGTGGCCGGCGCGATCATGGCCGTCTTCGGCGTGCACGCCATGGTGTGGGGTGCGGTCGCCACCGCCGCCCGTCAGCGCGCCACCCCGAGGGAGCTGCTCGGCCGGGTCGGCAGCGTGTACCAGCTCGCGTCGGTCACCGGGTCCGCGTTCGGGGCGCTCCTGGGCGGGTTCCTCGCCGCGCGGTTCGGGCTGCTCGTGCCGTTCTGGGTCGCGTTCGCGCTGGTCGCCGCCATGGTCGTGCTGGCGTGGCGGCAGCTGGCCGCCGTCGACCCTCAGGCCGCGCGCAGCCAGTCGACGTAGTCGGCCACCGCGCGTTCGGTGTCGTACTCGGGCCGGAAGCCCGTGTCCTGCTCCAGGCGGGTGGTGTCGAGCCAGAGCCGCTCGCCCGACCCACCCGTCGGCAGGTCGACCTTGGCACCGGGGACCACCTTCCCGATCGCGGCGATGACCTCCGCGTTGGTGGTCACCCGGCCCGCCGAGACGTTGTACGTGCGGTGGTGGAGCGAGTCCGCGAGCTGTAGCAGCGCGATGGCGCGGCCGCAGTCCCTCGCGTAGCAGAGGTCGATCCCGTCCTCGACGTGCGCGGGGGCGTACAGGGACGCGAGGTCCGGCTCGGTGCCGAAGGCGGCGGCGCGCACGAGCGAGGGCGCGGCGAAGAACCGGTCCACGGGATGCCCGTGCGGGCCCCAGATGGCGCCGATGCGGAGGTTGACCAGCTCGACGTCCAGGGTGCCGGCGAGGTGGTCGGTGAGCAGCTCGCCGATCTTCTTGAACGCGGGGATGACGTGCGCCGAGGTCATCGGCAGCGGCATGTCCTCGCGCAGCGGGCCCTCTCCGGCGACGCCGCCGTACACGCCGATCGTGCTCGCCACCCCCACCCGCGCCACGCCCCACTCGGTGGCGGCCTGGACGATGTTGAGCAGGCTGCCGATGGCCTTCCGGGCGCCGTCGACGGGCTCGTAGGCGCCGGGCGGCCACGGGATGGAACCCGCGAGGTGCACGATGCCGGTGATCGTGTGGCGCTCGCCCACGGCCAGCAGCGCGGCCGGGTCGATGATGTCGGCCTGCTCCACCACCACCTGCCCGTCGGCGAGGTCCGCCGGCAGCTCCGGGGTGCGGCGCTGAACCAATACACATGACTCGCCCAGGTCCAGCAGGGCGCGGACGGTGTGTCTGCCGATGAAGCCGAGGCCACCGGTAACCAGGATCATGACCACTCCTGTCGTCTAGCTGATCGTCAGTACTACTGACAATCAGCGTAGCGATAGGATGGTGCGGTGTCGAGGAGTGATGACGGGCCGGGCCCGGAAGTGACCACGCGGCTCGGTTACCTGCTCAAACACGCCCAGCAGCGCATGAACGAGCTGAGCACGCGGGCACTGGAGCCCTACGGCGTCAACGGGCGGGAGCTGGCGGTGCTGGTCATGCTCGCCGGTCGCGAGCCCGAGTCCCAGCAGCAGGCGGCCCAGCGGCTCGGCGTCGACCGCACGACGATGGTCGCGCTGCTCGACACCCTCGAGCGCAAGGGGCTGGTGTCCCGCCAGCCACACGCGGAGGACCGGCGGCGAAACGTGGTCGAGCTGACCGGCGTTGGCCACACCGTGCTGGAGAAGGCGACCAGGGCGAGCGACGAGGCCGAGCGGGAGTTCCTGGCGCCGCTCGACCCGCAGACCGCGCGGCAGCTGCGTGCCGCGCTACGCACGCTCGTGGGGTGATCCACCGCGCGGTCCCGTGGCGGTGGAGTGGACCAGGCTCGGCCACGAGATCGCCCAGAAAGTTCAGCCGGTCTCGTCGTCGTGGGGACCGGCGAGGCCGTGGAGCAGCAGCGACGTCAGCGTGTCCACGATCTCCTCGTCGCCGTAGAGGGCGCCCTCGGCGGTGAGCACGGCGTAGCCGAGCATGCCCATCATCGCGCCGATCGCCGCGGCCACGAGCGTCGGATCGCCCGGGAGCGCGTCGCCGCGGTCGCGCAGGTACTCCAGGTGGTGGCGGAACTCGACGGTCTGCTCGGTCAGCGACCGCCACGCGCGGCCGTGGCCCGGGTCCTCGGCGATCATCGCCTGCGTCTGCGCCACTACGACCGGCAGGTGCTCCCGGAACATCCGCCAGCCGACCGCCAGGTGGTCCCGCAGCTGGGCGCGGTCGGTCAGGTCGTGGTCCGGCGGGTGCGCCCAGCCCGCCGCCTCCTCGTCGGCGCGGTCGTCGATGTCCCGCATCAACGCCTGGAGCAGGGCCTCCTTGCTGGGGAAATGGTCGTAGAACGAGCCCGTCGCCCGGCCGGCCGCCGCCGTGATGTCGGTGATCTTCGTGTTCAGGTAGCCGCGGTCGGCGAACAGCCGGCGCGCGGCGTCCTTCGATGCAGGTCACAGTGACCGGGGGAGGGGTCGCGGGGAGCGTCTGCGCGACCACGTCCTCGCGCTCGTGCCCACCTGGCACAGCGACCGGATCGTGCTCATCGGCGACGCCGCGCACCCCGTCGGCGCCGGCCAGGGCGCGTCCATGGCCATCGAGGACGCCATCGTGCGGGCCCAGCGGCTCGCCACCGAACCCGGGCCCGCCGCGCTGGCCACCTACGACGACGCCCGCCGGGCCCGCATCGGCACGATGCTCAAGGCCGGCCGCGACAACCGCGCCCGCAAGAAGGCCTCCGGCCCCGTGCGGCGCCGCCTGACCGACGCCGTGACGTCGTTCGGCCTCAAGTACTTCTACGACAAGGCGACCGGCTGGCTGTACGACTACGACGTGGGGGAGCTGTCCGTCCGCGCGTAACGCTCGACCAGCTCCGTGCCCAGCCGGGCCAGTTCGGCACGGACCTCGGGGGAGCCCTCCACGTCCAGCAGCGCACCCCACCCGGCCAACGGCTGGGCGATCATCAGGGGAGTGGGCGCCGCCAACCGGAGCCGCACCCGGCCGTCGTCGAGCGTGTCGAGCACCTCGCAGTGCCGCCCGAACTGGCCCTGCAGCACCCAGGCGGACCGGGCGGCCACCAGCACCGTTGCCGATACACCTGACCTGAGTTCCTCGACCTCGGTGACCACCCGCTCCCACGCCGCGGACAGGTCGAAGTCGGCGGGCCGGGTGAACGTCTCGCCGGTCAGTTCCGCGTCGGCAATACGGTCGACCCGGAACGTGCGCTGCCCGCGTTCCGTACCGGCGATCAGGTACCAGATGTCGTCCTTGTCGACCAACCCCCACGGCTCGACGACCCGCTCGGCCCGGTCCCGGCCACGGCTCGTGTAGGCGAACCGCACCTTCCGCTGCCGCACCACCGCGCCCTGCAGCAGCTCGACCACCGCCGACCGCTCCTTGACCCGCGCACCCCAGCGGGCCGGGTCGATCATCACGGCGCTCGCGGCCACCTCGGCGTCGGCACGGAACGTGTCGGGGAGCGCGCGGACGAGCTTGCGGAGCGCGGCCTTCGCCTCCGGCGACACCGCCGCGGCCGGACCCACCAGCAGGAACAACGCCTGCGCCTCGGTCGAGGTCAGCCCCGACAGGTCGGTGCGGGCGCCGCCGACCAGTGACCAGCCGCCACCGCGGCCGGGCTGCGGGTACACCGGGATGCCGGCCGCGGAGAGCGCTTCGAGGTCACGCCGCGCGGTGGCGACGGAGATCTCCAGCTCCTCGGCGACCTCGGCCGCGGTCACCCGGCCCCGCGCCTGCATCAGAAGGAGGGTGGCCACGAGTCGGTCAGCACGCACGGAGCTGATTGTGCGCACAAAAGTGCTCATTCGGTGAGCACTTTGACCCGGACAGTGGTTCCCAACGCACCAGTCACGAAAGGGGAGCACGACATGTTCCGCGGATTCGCCACCATCAGCTACTTCGCCGACGACCTGACCGCCGCCGAGGCCTGGTACACCGAGGTGCTGGGCACCGAGCCGTACTTCCGCCGCGACGTCGACGGCAAGCCGGCCTACATCGAGTACCGGATCGGGGACTACCAGGCCGAGCTGGGGATCATCCACAGCCGGTTCGCCCCGCACGACGTGTCGCGCGGCCCGGCCGGCGTCGTCATGCAGTGGCACGTCGACGACCTCGAGGCGGCGTTCGCTCGGCTGATCTCGTTGGGCGCCAAGGAGTTGCAGGGCATCACGCCACGCGGGGACGGGTTCGTCACCGCGTGGGTCGTCGACCCGTTCGGCAACGTCATCGGCATCATGACCAACCCGCACTACGAGGAGGTGCTCGCACGCCTTACTTAACATAATGTAGATTATCGAACTTTGCACGGATGGGTGGACGGGGGCGGGAAACGGCGTGGTGGATGGCTCGGGTGTCGCGCGATCCGGGGTTTGTCGGTGGACCCCGGTACAACAGAGTCCGTGAGCACCATCGAGACGACCGGCGTCGGTTCCGAGTTGAAGCGTTGGCGGCGGGTCCGCCGGGTCAGCCAGCTGGAGCTGGCGTCGCTGGCGGGCACGACGCAGCGGCACGTCAGTTTCATCGAGAGCGGCCGCTCCCAGCCGGGTCGTGAGATCGTGATCCGGCTGGCGGAGTCGCTGGGCCTGTCCTTACGTGAGCGCAACGACCTGCTCGCCGCGGCCGGCTACGCGCCCGTGTTCACCGAGACCGGTTTCGACGAGGCGGCGCTGCGGCCGGTCCGCACCGCCATCGAGCAGATCCTGCACGGGCACCTGCCGTATCCGGCGGTCGTCGTCGCGCCGCACGGGCGTGTGGTGGCCGCCAACGGCGCGATCGACCTGTTCCTGGAAGGTGTCGCGCCGGCGTTGCTCGAGCCGCCGGTCAACCTGCTCCGGATCATGCTGCACCCGGACGGGTTGGCGCCCCGGGTCGCGAACATGGCCGAGTGGGGTCAGCACGTCGTCGTGAACCTGCGGGCCAGGGCGCGACGCAGCCCGGATCCGCGCCTGGACGCGTTCGTGGACGAGTTGGCGGGGTACGTGCCGGCGGCGCCGATCGGACCGGAGCACCTGGGGTTCTCGGTGCCGATGCGGTTGGCGACCGGCGATGGCGAGTTACGCCTGATCACGACGTTGACGTCGTTCGCGACGGCCACCGACGTGACAATCGCCGAGCTGGTGCTGGAGGCGTTCCTGCCCGCCGATGAGGACACCGCGGACCGTCTGCGGAGACGGGCCGAGCGCTCCCCCGCCACTCCCCGCGTCCCGGCGTTGTTTCGTCACGTGACGAATTGAACCGGGGGTCCGGGGAGGGCCAGGGACGTCACGCGGCCTGCGCCGTCGCCGCCTCGACGAGCACTCGTTCCACCCTGGAGATGAGTGACTGCCTGCGCAAGCACCACACCCGGAACGCGCGCCGGTCCCCGTTGTCCAGCGCGGCGTCGATCTGGGCGTCGGTGTTGACGATGCAGATCTGCAGTCCACTGATCTCCGCCGCGGGATTCGAATTGGACATTGCGCACCACCGCCCACAAAAAGGATCGTCCCCGACCCAGACAGGTCGTTTCCTTATGTGTACCGGGTGCCGCTTGAGCAGCGGTTGAGTACGTCACGGAGTGTTCTCGGAAACCTGCCCGAGCTGTGATCCACCGTCAGCGACACCGTCAGCGACACTGTCAGCGACACCGTCCACGCCGCCGATGAGGCGGGGCCGCCGCATCCAGGTGCCGTGCGGGCGGGCGAGCAGCTCACGCAGCAGTTCGGGCTTGCCGAGGTGGAAGCCCTGGGCGACGCGCACGCCGAGCCGTTTGAGCGCGTCGACCTGGCTGGCGCGCTCGACCCACTCGGCGACCACGGACACGCCCAGGCCGCGGGCGATGTCGACGATGCCCTGCACCAGCACGGTGTCGCGGCTGCCGTAGTCGATGGCGCGGACGAACTCGCCGTCGATCTTCACGCCGGTGATCGGGAGCTGTTTGAGGTGCACGAACGAGCCGAAGCCGGCGCCGAAGTCGTCCAGGGAGATGCGGCAGCCGCTGGCCCGCAGCTGCTGGGCGAGCATGCGGGCGGCGGTGAGGTTGGTGACCGCGGCGGTCTCGGTGATCTCGAAGCCGAGCCGGCCGGGTGCGACGCCGGCGGCGGCGATGCGGTCCAGGACGTAGTCGCCGAAGTCCTCGTCCTCCAGGGTGCGGCCGGAGACGTTGACGTTGAACCGCAGGCCCGGGTACGGGTGGGCGACGAGCGCGTCGATGGCGGTGCCGGCGACCCAGCGGTCGATCTCCAGCACGAGGCCGCTGCGTTCGGCGGCGGGAAGGAACTCCCCCGGGCCCAGTCGGGGCTCGTGGCCGTCCTCCATGCGCAGCAGCAGTTCGTGGCCGACGACGCGGTTGCTGCCGAGCTTGACCATGGGCATGGCGTGCAGTTCCAGGCCGCCGCCGGCCAGTGCGTTGCGGAGCCGGTCGAGGACGGTGACGCGCATGGCGGTGTCGGCGTAGTGGCCGCGTTCGTAGACGGTGACGCGGTTGCGGCCGGCGTCCTTGGACGCGTACAGGGCGAGGTCGGCGTTGGCGAGGACGGCCTGCCAGCCCTCGCCGGTGCCGAACCGGGCGACGCCGGCGCTGACGGTGATCTGGGTGGTGCCGACGCCGCCGGTGACCGGGAGCGCGGCGACGGCGTTGCGCAGGCGGTCGGCGATGCGTACGGCGGTGGCCTCGTCGGTGTCGGGGAGGACGACGGCGAACTCGTCGCCGCCGAGCCGGCCGAGCACGTGCCCGTTCTTCTTGCCGTTGTCGCTGCCGTCGCCGCCGAGGCGGTCGCGCAGCACGTTGGCGAGCGTGCACATGACGCGGTCGCCGGCCGGGTGGCCGCGCAGGTCGTTGATGTCCTTGAAGTTGTCGAGGTCGAGCAGCAGCAACGCGCCCTCGCGGCCGAGCGCGAGCTGGCGTTCGAGCTCCCTGGTGAGGGCGCGGCGGTTGAGCAGGCCGGTGAGCGGGTCCTCGTCGGCCATGCGGATGAGCGCCTTCTGCCACTCGTCGCGTTCGGCCGGGTCGACGCTCTTCTCCCGCCACCGGGTGACGTCCATCACCCGGTAGAGGTAGCCGTCGTCAAGGGCGTCGCAGCGGACCTCGAGCCAGCGGTGCTGGTCCTCCCCTGCCCGCACGGACAGCACGAGGCCGGTGTGCGGGCCTTCGGGGGCGCCCGCGAGCAGTGCCGGCAGGGACCGGCCGGCGCACTGGGTGGGCTCGAGTTCCAGCAGGTCGGCCATGACACGGTTCACCCAGCGGACCTGGCATCGCTGGTCGGTGAGTGCGAAGGCCATGTCGGCTGCGTCCAGCACCTCACTCATTGAGGTGCCGTCGATGTCCATTCGGGGTGCCCTCGGTCGTTTGTCTGGCGATTGCGCACGAAGGGTAGTCGAATGTGTGGTCTCAGCGCAGCCGCTCGAGCCCATGTGCGTTCTCGACCACCGCGGCGGCGAGGTTCTTGAGCTCGCCCGGGCCGGCGCCGTCGTCGGCCGCGGTCACCACGTCCTCGGCGGCGCAGCGCAGCTGGAACAGGCGGTCCTGCAGGTCGGCGAGCTCGGCGGCGGACAGCACGACGGCGTCCTCGGGCAGCCCGCCTCTCTGCACGGCCGAGCGGCGCTCGTAGGCGCGCTGGCGACAGGACTGGGAGCAGTACCGGCGGGGCCTGCCCACCTTGGTGGTCCTGCCCGGCGTGTCGCTCGTGCTGTCGTGGAGCCGCTGGCCGCACCAGCCGCAGTGGCGGGCGGTCCTGACCCTTTCTGGAGTGATCACCTCTGGAACCTCATATGTCGGACGCTATCCGGCAACTGGCCAGCCACCCGCGAGCCACGCCGTTGGTTCACACTGGACAGTGTGCATGACCACGCGTTTCTCGCCGGACCGTACCCGAGGGCGTTCGTCCACCGCGGTTGGCACTACGGGGATCTGGCGGGGATGGAGAACTCCCTGGCCGCGTTCCGGCGTGCCGTGGCGGAGGGCTACCACTACATCGAGACCGACGTCCACGCGACGTCGGACGGCGTGGTCGTCGTGCACCACGACGCGGTGCTGGACCGTACGACCGACTCGGGTGGGGCGGTCGCGCGGCTGCCGTGGCAGGTCGTCCGTACCGCGAAGATCGGTGGGCGGGAGCCGGTGAGCCGGCTGGAGGACGTGCTGGAGGAGCTGCCGGAGGCGTTGTTCAACATCGACGTGAAGGCGGAGCGGGCGATCGGGCCGCTGATCGAGGTGCTGCGGCGGACGAACGCGTTCGGGCGGGTCTGTGTGGCGTCGTTCTCGGAGGCGCGGCTGGAGCGGGTGCGGCGCAGGGCCGGGGACGGGCTGCTGACGTCGATGGGGACCAGGGCGATCGCGCGGCTGTGGGCGGCGGGGCGGCTGCCGCGGTTCGTGACCGCGCGGCGCGGGCACCAGCGGATCGCGCAGGTGCCGGTGCGGCAGGGGCGGCTCACGGTGGTGGACAAGCGGCTCATCGCGGCGGCGCGCCGGCGGGGCATCGAGGTGCACGTGTGGACGATCGACGAGCCGGACCAGATGAACGAGCTGATCGACCTCGGTGTGGACGGGTTGATGACCGACCGGCCGGGGGCGTTGCGGGACGTGCTGCGTTCGCGTGGGTTGTGGGCGGCGGTGTGAGGCCGCTCGCGGACCTCCACAGGGTCGACTGGGCGTCGCTGCGTCATGCCTACGGTGACGCGTCGGACGTGCCGGACCTGCTGCGGGCGCTGGCCGCCGACGGGCACGCGGCGGCGCTGGACGCCTTGTACGGCACCATCTTCCACCAGGGCAGCCGGTACGAGGCGGCCGCGTACGCGGTGCCGTTCCTGCTGGGACTCGCCGCGGATCCGGGCACGCCCGCGCGGGCGGATCTCGTCCTGCTCCTGAGCGCGCTGGCGGTCGGCTACGACGAGACGTGTCTGCCGGACGGAGTGGACCTCGAGGGGTGGCGGTCCCGGGTGGCCGCGATGCTGGCGACCGACCCGGCGCAGGCGTACCGCGAGCTCGACGAGTGGGTCGCCGCCGCGCCGGCCGAGCGGGAGTGGCAGCGCACACTGTTCGACCCCGCCGAGTCCCGGCGGGCGGCCGCGGCCGAGCTGGCCGCCTACGAGGCGGTGCTGGCCGGCGCGCCGGTGATCGTCGAGCTGCTGGACGACCCGTCGCCCGAGGTGCGGGTGGCCGCGCTGTCCCTGCTGGGGTTCCTGCCGGCCTACGAGGCGGCGCCCTGCGTGCGGACCCTGCTCGCTGGGGCCGAACCCGACGGGGTGATCGCGACGGCGGTGGTGACGCTGGGGCTGCTGGGTGTCTCCCCCGCCACCGTCCGGCCCTACCTGGCGCACACGTCGGCGGCGGTGCGGTGGGCGGCCGCGATCGCGCTGGCCCGGCTGGGTGACACGTCGCCGGCCGTGGTGGAGGCGCTGGCCGGGTTCGTGGTCGAGCCGCCGCCGCGGACCGACCCCGCGGTGCCGTTCTACGGTGGTGACCTGCGTGGCTACGCGGCCGTGAGCCTCGCCGAGCTTCGTGACCGGGTGCCCGGGCCGGCGGGGCTCTAACGCAGTGACTCGGCGATCTCGATCGCCTGGTGCCGGGTCAGTTCGCCCTCCACGCGGTAGGTGACCCCGTCGGACTCCCAGATGAGGGTGCTGCCGGCCAGGCGGGCCGACTCCTCGCGCAGGTTGCCGTCGCGGTCGGTGTAGAGGACCGGGTGCGGGCGGTCGACCCACACGGCCGGCCCGCCGGACACGGTCACGTGGTGCACGTCGTCGGCCGAGGCGAACTTCGTGAACATGGGGTCGAGGCCGCCGTCGAACTCGTCGACCCGGACCTGCCCGTGTGCCGAGCCGAACGCCATCGACACCACCCGCGCGCCGTCGATCAGCCGGACGGTCGCCGGTGCGCCCAGCTTCGCCGGCAGCCGCAGGGGGAAGCCCACCGCCCGGCGCGCCTCGGCCAGCGAGACGTCACGTTCACCCGGCAGGGGCGGGTCGACCGAGGGCGTCGGGCTGACCGGCGCCGGTTGGTTCTCGTGGATCTCCACGCCGCCGATGCGCAGCAGGTCGTAGACCGCGGCACGGACCGCCGGGGACACCACCATCGCCGTCGCCAACGCCACCACCGCCGCGATCCCGGCGGCCACCAGCCGGTACACGATCCGGGGGCGGGGCTTCTCGTCGAGGCGGGACAGGACGGCGGCCGTCACGTCCGGCGGCGCCGGCACGTCCAACCGGGTGCCGACCGCGCGCAGGGCGGTCTCGAGATCGTCGGTCACGGGGCCACCCCCTCGGCCAGCTCGGCCGGCAGCGCCCGGCGCAGCTTGACCAGGGCGCGGGACAGGCGCGACTTCACCGACCCGCGGGGCCAGGCCAGCACCTGCGCGGTCTCGGCCTCGGACAGGTCGAGGAAGTAGCGGCAGGTCAGCACGAGTCGGTCGCGGTGGGGCATGGCGTTGATCGCGGCCAGCAGGATCGCGCCCGTGTCGGCGGCGACCGCGGACCGCTCCGGCGACGGCGTCGGGTCGGCCGCGTCGGGTTGGACCGCCAGGCGCAGCTCCAGCGACGAGCGGCGCCGCCACGCCCGGTGCAGGTTGCGGGTCTCGTTGGCGACGATCCGCAGCAGCCACGGCCGGAACGCGGACCCGGTGCGGAACGTGTCCAGCGCGCGGTAGGCCTTCACGAACGCCTCCTGCGTCACGTCCTCGGCCTCGTGCCCGGCACCGAGCAGGTAGGCGGTCCGGTGGGCGAGCGCGCCGTAGCGGGCGACCAGGAACGCGTACGCGTCCCGATCACCTGCCCGTGCCCGCTCGACCGCCTGTTCTTCCGTGATACTCCTGACTACACCGCCGGAACCCCGCGGGTTCCGCCGGTGTAGTCACGACATGAGAAGAATCCTCGTGGTGGCCCTCACGGTGGTGGCCGCCGGTCTGTTCCTGACCACGCCTGCCAGCGCGGGCAACTGGGAGGAGACGCTGCTCGACCCGCCGCCCGCGCGGATCGAGGCCGGCGTGACCTACACGTTCGGGTACTGGATCCTCCAGCACGGCTCCTACCCGTACCAGGGCGGTGACCTCGGCCCGACCGCGCTGCGGGCCACCGGCGACGACGGCACCGTCCTCGACTTCGCCGGCGTCGAGACCCGCACGCCCGGGCACTACTCGGCCGAGGTGCTGTTCCCGCACGACGGGAAGTGGGTCATCTCCTCCCGGCACGAGGTGATCATGACCGATCCGCTCGTCGCGGAGGTCACCGTGCCGGGGACGGTGGCGATCGCGCCGAGTGAGATGACGGAGCGGGCGCCCTACCGGTGGGGGCCGGTGCACCCGTCGTTCCCGCCGACGGCCGCCACCGGCGGCATGGCCGCGCCCGGCGGGTACCCGACCGGGACACCTCAGGTGGCGCCACGCGCGCACGAGGCCGCCACCCCGCGCGGGGCGGACCTGCCGGTGTGGCTGGTGATCGCCGGCGGGGCGCTGACCGTCGGGCTCGCGGTCGTGCTGTACCGGCGGCGGGTCAGCCGGTAGGCGGGCGGCCCTGCCACGCGGCGGCCCACGTCTTCGGGCCGAGGATCCCGGAGTCGTTGATGCCGTTCGCCCGCTGCAGGGCCAGCACCGCGACGCGGGTCTCCTCGCGGTAGCAGCCGGTGCCCTGGAAGTCGTAGCCGTAGACGTTCATCCGCAGCTGGAAGGTCCGCAGCGCCGGGTCGCAGTCGCCGAAGTTGAACACCCGGCCGGGCCACGGCGGCATGGTCGCGCCCGGTGGCGCCGCCGGGGCACCGCCGCCGCCGATGTGGGCGGCCTCGGCGTAGCTGGGGACACGCTTGCTGCGGGCGTCCCCGTCCTCGCGCAGGCCGAGCTTGCGGGCGCAGGTCCACGGCTGCCAGCCACGCATCCGGTACAGGTAGAGCGCGCGGAAGTCCTGCTCGGCCGGGGACGCCTGGTGCGGCAGGCCGGCGCCGCCGACACTGCGCCAGGTGCCGAGGTCGAACTGGTAGGCGCCGTAGTAGCGCCCGCTCGCCGACACGACCGTGTACCGGCCGCCCGACTCGCACTGCCGCAGGCGGGCCCAGTCCCCCGTGCCCGGGTCGGCGCCCGCCGGCAACGCCAACCCCACCACCGCGGACACGGCGAGACCACAAACCAGAAGGATCCGTCTACCACTCATGACTTCGGACAATAGTCACAACAGTCACATGTGCAACACGAGTCACAGGGCACCGTTTCGCATCACCTCGGCCACGTTGATCACTGTTGACCTTGAGGCCGGTAAGGTCCGCCTGCCACTCCTGATACGGAGGATCGATGAGCGTGGTGGACGACGGTCAGCAGGCGCTGCCGAGCACGCCGGACCGCAAGCGTGAGCAGCGCGGCTGGGTCTGGTACGACTGGGCGAACTCGGTGTTCCCGACCTCGGTGATCACCGTGTTCGGCGCCCTGTATCTCACCTCCGTGGCCGGCCAGGCCGCCCTCGCCGACACCGCGACCAACGGCCCCAACCCGTGTCCGGCCGACGGCGACGGCGGCACCAACAAGCTGGTCGACTGCCAGATCGGCATCTTCGGCCTGCACTTCCAGGCCGGGTCGCTGTGGGGCTACCTGCTGGCCGTGGCGACCGTGGTCCAGGTGCTGGTGGTGCCGGTGATGGGCGCCATCGCCGACCGCGGCCAGCACAAGAAGCGGATGCTCGCCGTCTTCGCGTTCGGTGGGGCGACCGCGACCGCGCTGATGTCGCTGGTGGCCGGCACGAACTGGCAGCTGGGTGTCCTGCTGTTCATCCTCGGCAACATCGGCTACGGCACGTCCGTGGTGATCTACTACTCGTTCATCCCGGAGATCGCGACCGCCGACGAACGCGACGGGCTCTCCACCCGCGGCTGGGCGTTCGGGTACCTCGGTTCCGGCACCGCCCTGCTGCTGCAGCTGGTCATCTACCTCGGCCGGGACGCGCTGGGCCTGTCCGAGGGCAACGCCGCGCAGATCGCGTTCCTGACCTCGGGGATCTGGTGGGCGGCGTTCACGCTGATCCCGCTGCGGCGGCTCAAGGACCACCAGAAGGCGCACGGCCACGAGCACGGCGCCGGCGGGGTGATCCTCGGCGGGTTCCGGGAGCTGGGGAACACGATCCGGCTGGCCCGGGCGTTCCCGCTGACGCTGGCGTTCCTCGGCACCTACCTGATCTACACCGACGGCATCGCGACGGTCGCGAACGTGTCGGCGCAGTACGGCTCGGAGGAGCTGAACTTCGAGGACACCGTGCTGATCTCGACCATCCTGATCGTGCAGTTCGTGGCGTTCTTCGGTGGGATGCTGCACGGTCTGGTGGCCCGCCGGTTCGGCGCCAAGCGGACGATCATGATGAGCCTGACCGTGTGGGTCGTGGTGATCGCGTTCGCGTACTTCGTGCAGGCCGGGCAGGCGCTGCAGTTCTACGCCCTCGCCGGCGGGATCGGGTTGGTGCTGGGCGGGACCAACGCGCTGTCGCGGTCGCTGTTCAGCCAGATGGTGCCGCCGGGCAAGGAGGCCCAGTACTTCTCGATCTACGAGATCGGCGAGCGCGCCACGTCCTGGATGGGTCCGCTGCTGTTCGCCGCGGTCGCCGGCGCCACCGGCTCCTACCGGCCGGCGATCATCTCGCTGGTGGTCTTCTTCTTCATCGGCCTGGTGCTGATGTTCTTCGTCCCGGTCCGCAGGGCCATCCGCGCGGTCGGCAACCCGGAACCCTCGATCCTCTAGGCCCGCGCGACCGGCTGGCGGATGACCGTCCGCAGCTTCTCCGGCGCGGTCCGGCGCGGGTCGCCCAGGTAGACCTCGTGGTGCTCGCCGGTCGGGACCAGGCCGTTGGCCGGCAGGTACTCGTCGTGCAGGTGTGCCAGCAGCGGGGTCTCGTCGTCGTAGGAACCCACGTGCAGGACCTGCGCGCACGTGCCCTCCCGCAGGGTCTCGTGGCGGACGTGGGCGATCGCGGGCAGCCCCTTCTTCGCCAGCGCGGCGTCCGCGGCCTGCTTGACCTCGTCGGCCGTCACCCAGTCCGGGAGGCTGATCAGCATCCGCCAGTGCCACGACTCCTTGGCCCGGGTGGTGAACACGGTCGGGTCCGGCGACCACCACAGGCCCTCCAGCGGGCCCACCACGAAGTCCCGGCCCGCGGCCTTGCTCGCGAACTTCAGCGTGTAGGCCACCGCGTAGAGCGCTGCCACCGCGCGGGCGTAGTCCTCGGACGTGTTCGGGTCGCCCATGCCGTCGATCGCGAGGAACTGCTGCGGTGGCACGTCCACCAGCTGCCACTCGCGGTTGAGGGGCGCGTAGAAGTCCTTCAGGGCACGCTTCACGTCGTGTCCGGGCATCACAGTTCTCCTCGGTACCGGGTCAGCCAGTCCCGCTCGGCCGACAGCTGGGCCAGCGAGTAGTCGAAGATCGCGCGGACGAACGGCGGGACCTGCTGGCTGGCCGCCGCGGCACGGACCTCGGCGATCTTGTCCGCGAGCGCGGCCGCGCGCTCGTCCAGGGCGGCGCGCAGGCGTGCCGGGGGGATGACCGGCTGGTTCATCAGGCCGACCAGGATCGGCGGGAACACCGGCCGCAGCGTCGCGATGGCCTGCTCCGCCGCCGCCGCGCAGGCCCGCAGCCCGTCCTCGGTCGGGGCGAACACCCTGCGTGCCTTGCCGTGCGCGGGTTCACCCGTCTCGGCGATCAGGCCCCGGTCTCGCAGTTTCGTCAGCAGGTAGTAGATCGAGCTGAAGCCGATCTCGGTCCAGTCGCGCATGCCGCGCGCGGCGATGACCTCCTCCAGCTCGTAGCCGTGCCGTGGCTGCTCCACGAGAAGGCCGAGCAGGGTCAGCTCGGCCGGCGTCAGCTCCACCCCGCTATTCTAGCGCTAGAATAGCGGGGTGGACGACGGCCCCTGGGTGGTCGAGCGAAGGTTCAGGTGCTGCGCAGTGCCGCGGCCTGCCGCGCCGCGATCGGGTCCCGCATCCGCAGGGTCGAACCGTCCGTGAAGTCCAGGCGCAGCAACGGTTTCGGCGGCAGGCTGCGGCCCGCGAACTCGGCCACGAACCGGCGGATCCGGCTCGGCGGCAGCTCCAGCACCGCCGTCTGCGGGGGCGCCGGGTCCGGCGGGGTGGCCAGCAGCTTCGTCGCCGCGATCAGCGCCAGGCGGGCCCGGGTGACCACCAGGCGCGCCACGCCACGGGTGTGGGCCAGCATGTCCGCCAGCACCACCGCGTCGCGTTCCGCGCGGTCGGCCTGCGCCCAGAACGCGATCGTCGGGTCGTCCAGCCAGCCGGTCGACAGCTGCGACGTCGTCGCCGGTCGGGGCCAGCGCGGCTTGGGCACGGTCAGGTCCGGCACCCGGCCGATCGGGACGTGCGGCAGCCGCAACTCCCGACCCAGCTGCACGCCCGCGTAGCCGAAGTTGGAGGTGCCCGCCAGCAGGACCTGCTCGCCCGGACCCACCAGCCGCTCGGCGAGGCGGCGGGACCTCTCCGCGAGCTTCGCCACCCACTCCGCCCGCGCACCCGGCCGCAGCGGCGGCTCGCCGTTGGCCAGGCCCACCGCGTACTCGCACTCGTCGCGGTCGGTCATGCCCACCAGGAAGTCGATGCCGGAACGGTCCACGAACCGCAGCCGCAGCACCGGCGCCGCGCCGCGGTGGGCGACCTCGACGCCGACGATCCGCGACCGGGGGATCTCCGCCACCGGTTCCAGCGCCGGCAGCGCGACCGGCTCGTCCTCGACGTTCGCGCCGAACTTCAGGCGGTTCTCGACGACCTCCGCCAGCTCGCGGGCCACCCGCGCCGCCTTCGCGAGGAACCCGCCCGGCGCCGGCTCCTCGGGCCGCGGCGGGATCTCGGTGTGCAGCGCGAGGCGCTGGGTGGTGAGCGTCCACAGGCGACGGGACGCCGTGCTCACCGGTACGTCACGCAGGTAGCGGTGCGCCAGGCAGTCCGGCGCCGGCCCCCACACCACCAGGTCGGGCGGTGCGGCGTCGTCGAACGCCGAGACGACGCCCGGGATGTCGAAGCAGTGGGTCCGCGCGTAGGCAGCCCACAGCAGGCGGCCCTCACCGGGCTGGTGCACGAGCGCGGCCGCGACGGTGGCCGGGCCGATCGGGTCGGCCAGGAAGTCCGTCGTGTCCACCTGAACGGCCGTGGAGGTCGCACGCACACGATCATCCTAGGCCGTCGCGCCCACCCCGCTGTAGAAGCGGACCAGCCTGGTCAGCGCCGCCTGCACGGCGTCGGGGCCGTCGTCGAGGTGGGCGCGGCCGCGGGCGAAGATCCGCACCGGCCCGAGGAAGGCGTAGCGGTCCACACCGGCCAGCTCGAGCAGGTGCACGTCCACCAGCGACTCCACCAGCGCGGCGGTCTCCCCCACCGGCAGGTCCAGCACCGCGGCCGCCGCCGGCAGCGACAGGTCCGGCCCGTCGGCGACCGCGAGCAGCCGGAACGCCCGCGCCTGCGCCGGCGACAGGTCGGCCAGCGCGGACTCGTACGGCCCCTGGATCGCCCCGCACTCGGGCCGCTGCACGGGCGCGGACGGCGGCAGGTGCCCGAGCCGGTCCCGGGCGGCCGCGAGGGTCCACTCCGGACGCGACGCGATGCGGGCGCCGACCGCGGCCAGCAGCTGCGGCAGGCCGGCGGAGGTGGCGGCCAGCTCCCCGGCGACGTCGGGTTCGGCGCGGACCCGGTCGCCGATCAGCCGTTCGAGCAGCGCGAGCGACTCGTCGACGTGCAGACCGGTGAGCGTGTGCCAGCGGGCGTACGGCACGCCGTAGAGGACGCGGCGGGCGGTGATCAGCACCGCCGACCCCGCCGCGGGCACGAGATCGCGCAGCTGCTCGGCGTCGCGGGCGTTGTCGAGCACCACCAGCAGGCGGCGCCCGGCCGTGCGGGTGCGCCAGAGCGCGGGCCGCTCGGCCGGGTCGGGCAGGTCGGTGACGCCGACGGCCCGCAGCAGCGCGGCGAGCGGGTCCGGCGTGACACCGAGGTCGACGAACAGCTGCCCGCCGGGGAACTTCCCTGCGACCGCGTGTCCGATGTGGACGGCGAGGGCGGTCTTGCCGATCCCGGCCAGCCCCTCGATCCCGACGACGGGAACCCGGTCAAGCGTATTGGCAATGGTCGCGACCTCGCCGGCGCGGCCGACGAAGTCCGGCAGGTCGGGCGGCAGCTGGCTCGGGCCCGGTCGTTCACCCAGCTGGGGGTCGGCGGCGAGGATCCGGCGCTGCATGTCCCGCAGCCCCGGCCCGGGATCCAGGCCCAGCTCGTCGGCGAGCAGCCGCTGGATCTCGGCGAAGACGGCGAGCGCGTCGGCCTGCCGGCCCGCGCGGTAGTGGGCGAGCATGAGCAGCTCGCGGGGCCGCTCCCGCAACGGCTGCTCGGCGATCACCTCGACGAGCGCGGCCGCGGCCTCGACGTGCCGGCCGGTCTCGATGTCGGCGGCGGCGAGATCCTCGACCGCGGCGAGCCGGACCTGGACCAGACGGGTGCGTTCGAACTCGGCGTAGTCGCCGTTGACGCCGGCCAGCGGGGTGCCGCGCCAGAGCCGCAGCGCGGCCCGCAGCTCCCGGGCGGCGGTGTGCGGCTCGGCCCCGCGGGCGGCGTTGACGTGCCGGGTGAAGTCGGTGAGGTCGAGGTCCGCGGCCCGCAGCGCGTAGCCACCGGCCACGGACTCGATGACGTCCTTGGGCAGCACCCGGCGCAACCGCGACACGTAGGACCGGATGACCCCGACGGCCGCGCGCGGGGCGGCGGGCCCCCAGACGGCGTTGATCAGCTGGTCGGTGGTGGCGGCGGTGCCGCCGCGCAGGAGCAGGATGCCGAGGATCGCGCGCTGCTGCGGGGTACCGAGGTCCAGCTCGGCGTCCCCCAGCCACGCGCGCACCGGACCGAGCACCTCGAACCGCAACGCGCCGCTCACCAGCCGACTCCCCTCCGCAACCAGCAACTGCTGGAGGCAACGGCTGGTGAGCGAGGGCTATTCCTGGCCGGTCAGCTCCTGAACGCGTCGCGGTGGTCCGCCAGCCAGGTCGCGAAGTCCCGCAGCCGCGGGTTGAACGTCCGCGCCCGCTCCGGGTTCCGCACGCCCGCGAAGTAGTCCGCGTGTTCGGCGTAGTAGAAGAACATGTTCGCCAGGTCGTCCGCGCCCGGGGCCGGCAGGGCACGCACGTCCGCCACGGACATCGGGCGGTAGGCGACCGTCTCGCCCAGCTCCTTCGTGAAGCGGGCCGCGTACTCCTCACCCGTCAGGACGTCCCCCGCCACGCTGATCGTCTCGCCCGCCAGGGACGGGCCCTGCCGGAGGATGCCGTACGCGATCCGGCCGATGTCCTCCGACGCGATGCCCGGCAGCGGGGCCGCGGCCATCGGGAGATGCAGCGCGAGGGTGCCGTCGGGGTCGCGGACCGGCCTGAAGAAGTCCAGGAACGCCTCGAAGTAGAACGTCGTCGACAGGTTCGTCGTCGGCACGCCCGCCTCGCGGAAGTACGACTCCGCCTCGGCCTTGCTGTCGAAGTGCGGCACCTTGTACGCACCCATCAGCGTCGGCACCCGCTCGTCGTCCAGCGGGATGTGGTCGCGGGTGTCCGGCAGCGTCGACCACACCACGTGCCGCAGCCCCACCGCCGCGGCGGCGTTCGCCATCGCGCGGGCCTGGGCCTGCTCGCGGGCCGGGTCGTTGTACTCCCAGTACGAGGTCACGAAGTACGCGCCGTAGGCGCCCTCGAGCGCGGCACGCAGGCTCGCCTCGTCGTCCAGGTTCGCGGCCACCACCTCCGCGCCCCGGGCCGCCAGCGCCGCGGCGGCCGGCGACGACGGGTCACGGGTCAGCGCGCGGACCGCGAACCCGCCGTCCGGGTCGTCGAGGATGGCGCGGGCCAGGCCGCCGCCCTGCTGGCCGGTCGCGCCGACCACCGCGATGATCTTCTTGGTCATGGGGAACTCCTTTCGAGATCGCTCTCGATGGAACTCCCGCCGCATTGCCGTCCCGTGCACGTCCGATTCACGTCACGAGGTGCGCCAGCAACCCGTCCACGACGATCTCGATCCCGAGCGTCGAACGCGCCGGCCCGGTCGGCGGTGGCAGGTCGGCACTCGTCGCGACCCGGCGCGCGAACGTGTCCGGCGGCGACTGGTTGAGCACCGCGCCGTACACGTGCCCCCACAGGATCCGGTTGGCGTGCCCCACCGCCTCCTCCGGCACACCCGCCGTGCGGAACGCCACGAACACCCGCTCCGCCACCGGCATGATCGCCGGCGACGCCAGGCCGTCGACCGCCAGCGCGATCACCGCCCACGGGTCGGCCGACAACGCCAGGTACCCGGCCGTGGCCAGCGCGAGCAACTCGGTCCGCGGGTCGAGCGCCGGCGGTGGCACCGTGACCAGCACCTCGGCCGAGACCGCGTCCAGCATCGCCACCACCACGCCGTCCCGGTCACCCACCACCCGCCCGACCGCGGCGGCGTCCACCCCCAGCTCGTCGGCGATCGCGTGCACCGACACCGCCGGCAGCCCGGACTTGCGCGCCACCCGCCGGCCGGCCTCGCCGATCTCCCGGCGGCTCGGCACCGCCGCCGACCGCGGCGGCTCCGCCACCGGTGGCAATACGGTCGTATCGCGTTCGCCGAGCCGGCTCGCCAGCCCGTCGAGCACGATCGCCAGCTTCTCCTCCAGCCAGCCGCGGCGGCTGGCCGGGTCGGCGCTCACCGCCTCCCCGAACAGCTCCAGCAGGCTGCGGCGGCCCCGCGGCGTGTCGAACACCCGGTTCATCCGGCGCCCGCTGATCTCCGCCGCCACCGTCAGCTCCGCGACGACGCTCACCGCGGTGAGCGCGTCCCGCCGCGAGAGCCCCTCGGCCCGCAGCCGGGTCACGTACTGGCCGGCGACGTCCAGTGCCTTCGCCGGCAGGGCCGGCACGACCTGCGTCGCCTCCGCCATCCCCGGGTACCGCTGCAGGAACCGCCACGTCGCGTCCGCGAACGACCTCAGCAGCTCACGCCAGCCCTGCGCGGCCGGCGGCCACGCGAACTCCCGCAACGCCAGGTCCAGCGCCGCGAGCAGCAGGTCGTCCCGGTCATGCACGTACCGGTAGAGGGTCGAGTGCCCGACGCCGAGCCGGCGCGCGACCGTCGGCATCGACAACTGGGTCACGCCCTCGTCGAGTGCGGCCCGTGCCACGTCGTCCCGGGTCAGTGACGGGGGCCGGCCGGGACGCCGGCCGGGCGGGGACGCAGCAGCCACCCCGGTACGGTACCCGCAGGTCAGGCATCGCGGCGGCGCAGCGACACGTAACCACCCACAAGAGATGTGGCCACCCAGGCCAGCAGCACGGCCAGCGCACCGGCCGGACCGAAGTCCAGCCGGCCGAGGAAGAACACCCCCTCGGTGTCCACCCGCATCAGCCCCGCACCGGCCTGGTCGGGCAGGTACTGGGTCACCGACCGGACCGCCGGCAGGCTCGCCAGCCCCTGCGAGTTCAGGAACAGCAGCGGGAGCAGGATCCCCAGCGACAGCGCCGAACTGCGCAGCATCGTGGCGACACCCATCGCGAACACGCACATCAGCGTCAGGTAGACCACCGCGCCCAGCACCGCCCGCAGCACACCCGGGTCGCCCAGCGACGCGCCGCTCGCACCCATCGCCCACTGCGTGGCGGAGAACGTGGCGAACACGACCGCGGTCGCGAACACACCCGCCACCGCGGCGGCGACCAGCGCCTTCGCGGCGAGGAACCGGCCGCGGCGGGGTGCGGCGGCCAGCGAGGCGCGGATCGTGCCCGTTGTGTACTCGGCGCTGACCACCAGCACCCCGAACACCACCAGCGCTATCTGCCCGATCAGCAGCGGGTAGAAGCTGATCTCGGCCGCGTCGATGGCGGCCCGCCGGTCCTCGGGCGCGGCGTTGAACTGGGACCCGATCAGCAGCCCGGGACCCACGCACAGCACGGCGGTCGTCACCAGGCTCCACCAGGTCGAACGGACCGTGCGGGCCTTGGTCCACTCGGCCCGCACCAGCGGCAGGAGGCTCATCGCCCGAACTCCACGCTGTTCCCGGTCAACTGTACGAACGCCTCCTCCAGCGACGCCGACCGCTGCGCGATCTCGTGCACCACCACGCCGTGGGCCGCGACCAGCTCACCCACCCGCGCCGGATCGGCGCCGTGCGCGGCCAGCGCACCGTCCTCGGTGTCGGTCACCTGTATTCCTTCCCCGGTCAGCACCTCGCGGAGCCGGCCCGGCTCCGGGGTGGCAATTCGTACGTATGACTTGGTGTTCGCCGCGATGAACCGCTCGACGGTCGTGTCCGCCAGCAGACGGCCGCGGCCGATCACCACCAGGTGCTCCGCGGTCAACGCCATCTCGCTCATCAGGTGGCTCGACACGAACACCGTCCGCCCCTCGGCCGCCAGTTTCCGCATCAGGTTCCGCAGCCAGACGATGCCCTCCGGGTCCAGGCCGTTCACCGGCTCGTCCAGCAGCAGCACCGGCGGGTCGCCGAGCAGTGCCGCGGCCAGGCCGAGGCGCTGGTGCATGCCGAGCGAGAACCCCTTGACCCGCCTGCGGGCCACGCTCGCCAGCCCCACCAGCTCGAGCACCTCGTCGACCCGCGACACCGGGATCCGGTTCGTGTGCGCCAGCCAGAGCAGGTGGTCCCGGCAGCGGCGGCCGCCGTGGGTCGACCGCGCCTCCAGCACCGCCCCCACCTTCCGCAGCGGCTCGGCGAACGCCCCGTACGGCTGACCGTCGATCAGCGCCCGCCCCGCCGTCGGCCGGTCCAGCGCGAGCATCATCCGCATGGTCGTGGACTTGCCCGCGCCGTTGGGGCCGAGGAAACCGGTCACCCGACCCGGTTCCACCGTGAACGACAGGTCGTCGACCGCGACGGTACGACCGTATTGCTTGGTGAGTCCCTCCACTTCGATCACACCGGCACGCTAGAAACCCGGGCCGGCCCGCCGCTGTCCTCGAAAGTCGCCCGTACTGTCAACGAAAGTCGACCCGGCCTTCCGTAGTCTTTCGTGCGTGGGCCGATACCTCGCCGCTGCCGCCGTGCTCGTGGCCAACGCCGCGGTGGTCGTCGCCGCCGAGCAGGCCAACCGGGGGCCGTTCGGGCTGCTGACACTGCTCGGGTACGCGCTGCTGGGCTGGACCGCGTACCTCACCGGGCGTGGCCTGCCCGCGCGCCGGGACGTCGCGATCGTGGCCGGCACGGCGTTCGCCGCCGGCTGCCTGCAGGTCACGTTCACCTCGGGCGGGGTGCCGCAGGGGGTGTCCGGGTTCGTCGTGTTCACCGTGCTGCCGCTGCTCGTCGGCCGCTACCTCGCCCAGCACCGCCGGCTGCTGCGCACCCTCGACGCGCACAACCGGCAGCTGCGCACCGAACGCGTGCTGCTCGCCGAGCAGGAACAGCTCCGCGAGCGACTGCGCATCGCCCGCGACATGCACGACTCGCTCGGGCGGCGGCTCAGCCTCGTGTCCGTGCAGGCGGCCGCGCTGGAGGTGAGCGACCTGCCGCCGGCGCAGCAGCAGGCGGTCACCTCGCTCGCCGGCAGCGCGCGGGACGCCGTCACCGAGCTGTACCAGCTGATCGGCTCCCTGCGGGGTGCCGGCGACGAGACACCCGGCGTGGAGGCGATCCCCGCGCTGGTGGCGGAGTTCCGGGACGCGGGCGTCGAGGTGACGGTCACCGGCGTGGCCGGCGAACTGCCACCGGCCGCGTCCCGCGCCGCCTACCGGGTGGTGGAGGAGGGACTGACCAACGCCACCAAGCACGCCGCCGGCCAACCCGTGGCAATACAGCTGACCCGCGAAACCGACACGCTGGTGCTGACGGTGACGAACCCCGTCACGCACCAGGAAAGAGGCGACGGAACTGCGAGGACACAGACTGGCAGCGGGTTCGGGTTGGCCGGGCTGACCGAACGGGCCGGCGCGGCCGGCGGGTTCCTCGACCACCGGCTGTCCCGTGGTGAGTTCCGGCTCGTCGCGATGCTGCCTACCAAGTCAACTGACTTGGCACCCGAGCCACGACTCACCCGAACCCGCGTCGCGCTGCTCGGCGTCGCCACGGCCATGCTGTTGCTCATCCTCCTCCCGGCCACCGTCGTCGTCGGGGTCGGGCGATGACGATCAGGGTCCTCGTCGCCGACGACGAGCCGCTGATCACCGCCGGCATCCGCACCGTGCTCGAGTCCGCCGGGGACATCGAGGTCGTCGCCACCGTCGGCGACGGGCGGGCGGCCGTCGCCGAGGCCGCGCGGCGCCGGCCCGACGTCGTGCTGCTCGACATCACCATGCCGGTGCTCGACGGGCTCGGGGCGCTGGGGGAACTGAAGGGCCAGGCACCCGGCGCGCGGGCCGTCATGCTGACCTCGTTCGGCACCGAACCCAACGTGGTGCGGGCCCTCCAGCAGGGCGCGGCCGGCTTCGTGCTCAAGCACTGCGCACCCGACGAGCTGATCCGCGCCGTCCGCGCCGCCCACGACGGCGACGCCTACCTGTCCCCCGAGGTCACCCGGCTCGTGCTCGGCATGGTCACCCCCGCCGCCGGCCGCCGGCACGAGGCCAGCGAACGGCTCGCGGTGCTCAGCCCGCGGGAGACCGAGATCGCCGGGCTGGTCGCCGAAGGCCTGTCCAACGCCGAGATCGGTCGCCGCGTCCACATGAGCGAGCCGACCATCAAGACCTACGTCAGCCGGGTGCTCACCAAGCTGGGCTGCGCCAACCGCGTCGAGGTCGCGCTGCTGGTCCGCGACGCCCGTTAGCCCGTCACCGCCAGCTCGGTCCACTCCTCGGCAGCGCCCAGGCCGACCCGCAACAGCACCAGGTCACCCGTCGCCACCGTGCCCTCGGCCAGCTCACGCCGGACCATCTGCCACACGCCCCCGGACTCCTGCGCGCAGAACACGTGCGCCACGCGGGTCAGCACCGCGAACGGCGGCGATCCCGTGCCACTGCAAGTCACTCGTATCGAATCAGAAGCCGTCTCGACGGTTCCCCACTCGTCCACCTTGGCCGTCCTCACGTTCCCACCCACGTCCTCGCTGCCAACTCGGCCACGAACAGCACCCGCACCGGATGGTCCGGGCGATAACCGTCGGGCCAGAACAACCGCGCCACCTGCCAGTCCAGCTCGGTGAGCCGCGTGTGCACCGCCGCGACGTCCGCGCGCGACGGGTACCGGGTCATGCCGACCAGCCGGTGCCGCAACGACTCCAGCGCCGACACGACGTCCCCGACCGCCCGGAGCTCGAGCCGGCACCGGACCGGTGACGGTCGCGTGGGCCGCGCCAGCGCCAGGTCCAGCACCTTGCGCACCAACCCGATCCGCACCGCCGCCAGCCGCAGGCCGATCACCTCCGTCCGGCCGCCGGCGTGCCGCAGCCGCGCCAACCCGGCCGGCAACCGCACGTCCACGATCGCCACGCCCTCGGCCGCCGCGGTCCGGTGCTCGACGACCGTCGCGCCGTCACGCACCCGCTCCGCCGGCACCGCCGCGAACCCGCCCCGGGCGGCACCCACGAGCTCGGTGTCGTCCAGGTCCGCGAGCGCCATGCCGAGCCCGGCGGACAGCCCCACGCGGTAGCCGGCCAACTCGCAGCCGTCGACCTCGCCGTGCCAGTCGACGAAACTCGCGAACCCGCTGCTCAACCCAGGACCTCCAGGAGCGAACCCGACCAGCCCGACGAAACCGCAAAGCCCAGGCCGAGACCAGGCACTTCGACCGGCACATCCGCAGGCACGAACGCGCCGAACAAGAAAGTGGGTGGCACGCACTCATGCGCAACCAAGGCCGGTCGGCGATCGTGATCGACAGCCACCGCGACACAGGGGAGGTCCGTCATGCACCCCGGATTCGGCGCTGTCCTGCGCGACTACCGGACCACCCTCGGCCTCACCCAGGAAGAGCTCGCCGACCGCTCCGGGCTGTCGGTCCGCGCCATCCGCAACCTCGAGATCGGCCGCACCGAACGGCCGCAGCGCCAGTCGATCACGCTGCTGGCCACCGCGCTGCGCCTCACCGAGCCGGACCACGCGACGCTGCTCGCCGCCGCCGGCCGCCACCAGCCCCAACCCGGGCGCTGCGAGCTGCCCCCGGACGTGCCCGCGCTGATCGGCCGCGACGTCGACCCGATCATCCGCGTGCTCACCGGCCCCGGTCCGCGGTTCGCGCTCGTCAGCGGCGGTCCCGGCGCCGGCCGCACCGCGGTCGCCAGCCACGTCGCCCACCGCGTGCGTGACCGGTTCCCCGACGGCCAGGTGTACGCCGACCTCGACGAGATCCCGACGGCCGAGGCGGTGCTCGGCCGCGTACTCCGCTCGCTCGGCGCCACCGACCCACCGGCCGGGCGCGACGAACGGGCCGCGCTGTTACGTGCCCACCTCGCCGCCCGCCGGGTGTTGGTGGTGCTCGACAACGTGGCCTGCGAGGCCCAGATCCGGCCGCTGCTCACCACCGGCTCGGCGAGCGCCGTGCTCGCCACCAGCCGCCGCGAGCTGGTCGCGTTACCCGGTGCGCACCCCACCCGTCTCGGCCCGCTGACCACCGACGACGCCCGGGAGATGCTGGCCCGGCTGGTCGGCGGGCGGATCCGCGCCGCGCCCGCGGCGACCCGCGCGGTCGTCGACGCCTGCGCCCGGCTGCCCCTCGCACTCCACATCGCCGGCACCTGGCTGGCCACCCGCCCGCACCGGCCGGTCGCCGACCTCGCCGCCCTGCTCGCCGAGGGTGACCTGGTGCTGGACCGGCTCGCCGTCGCGGACCTGTCGATGCGGGCCAGCATCGCCGCGCACGTCGCCGAGCTGCGGCCGGACGAGCTACGGCTGCTGCACCAACTCGGGCGCCTGCCCGGCCTCCGGGCAGCCGAGCTGTGCCACCGCCTCACCTTGACCGAACCCGCATTGCGCGACTGCCTCGACGGGCTCACCCACGCCAACCTGCTCATCCCGACCACCCAGGGTTACTGGATGAACCCGCTGGTCAGACGCTACGCACAGGAGGACGCCGAGATACCGCGGCTACGGGCGGCGAGGTAGGACCGCCAAAAAATATGCGTGGTTTCCACCCATGACCACGCCCGTTTGGGCTGGCACGGTCCGGTGCATGACCGACACCGGACCCACCCAGGCGCTCCCCGCCTACTGGTGGGCACCCGGGCTCGCGCTGGCGGAACGCTCCGCCGGCCACAGCGTGCCGAACGACCAGGCTCGAGACCGGTTTACCCGCTGGCAGGCCACGTTCGGCACACGGTTCGGCGAGCGGCTCGCGGCGGATGGGCTCGATGAGTCCACCCTGCTGGGGCTGCTCGCCGAACCCCCGTCGGCCCAGGCTGGTCGAGTCCCGCGCCCGGCCTGGGCCGGCACGGTCGAACACGCCGTCGCCACCGCCGCACCCCAGGACGTCAATACGACTGACTGGCGTGCCGCGTTCGCGGTGGCGCTGCGGCCGTTCGTCACCAACGCCGTCCACGACCTCGCCGGGCGGGTGTCCGCCGAGCACTCCGGCGACCACACCGACCTGGACGCCATCACCGCCGCGTTCGCCGACCGCCTGTCCCGCCGGCTGGTCGGCATCGCGACCAGGACGCTGGTCCACGAGCTGAACAGCAGGCGAGCCGCCGGCCGGACCACCGGCGTCGCCCACTTCGCCACACAGCTGACCGAGCCCGCCGGGCTCGCCGCCCTGTGTGCCACGTACCCGGTGCTGGCCCGGCTGCTCGGGCTGGCCAGCACCGCCCACACCACGGTCACCGCCGAACTGCTCGCCCGGTTCGCGGCCGACCGCGCGGCGATCGCCGACACCCTGCTCGAAGGCGCCGACCCCGGCCGGCTCACCGAGATCCACACCGGGCTGGGCGACACCCACCGCCGCGGCCGCGCCGTCGCCGTCCTCACCTTCGCCACCGGCACGCGGATCGTCTACAAGCCCCGCGACCTCGGCGCCTACACGCGGTTCACCACCGCCGTCCGCTGGCTCAACGACGCCGCGGGCGACCTCGGCCTGCGCACCGCGACCGCCCTGCCGCGCGACGGGTACGGCTGGGTCGAGTTCGTGCCCGCCACGCCGCTGCCCGAACCCGCGGCCGCCGACCGCTTCTACCGCCGCCACGGCGCGCTCCTAGCGCTGCTGCACGCACTGCACGCCGCCGACATGCACGCCGAGAACGTCATCGCCTGCGGCGACCAGCCGGTCGCGGTCGACGTCGAGACCCTGTTCCACCCCGCGCTCACCACCCCGGAACCCGCGCCCGACCCGGCCGCGCGCATGCTCTCCGACTCCGTGCAACGCACCGGCCTGCTGCCGGTCGTGGTCGCCGGCGAGAGCGGCGCGGCCGACGTGTCCGCGCTCGCCGGCCACACGGTCACCGACACCGTCACCGACTGGGTGCCCGACGAGCACGGCGGGCTGCGGGCGGTGAAACGGCAAGTCACCCGTACCGCGACCGCGAACCTGCCGGTGCTCGCGGGACGCCCCGTGCCCGCCGCCGACCACGAGAAGGCGCTGCTGGCCGGGTTCCGGCTCGGCTACGACACGATCCTGCGCCACCGCACCGAGTTCATCGACCTGCTCGAGGACAGCGGTGAGGACGAGGTGCGGGTCGCGATCCGCCACTCCCGGGGCTACGCCCGGCTGCTCGCCGAGTCCACCCGGCCCGAACTGCTGCGCGACGGCCTCGTCCGCGACCACGCCCTCGACGTGCTGTGGACCGAGTCCACCCGCGACCCGCTGCGCTGGCGGGCCTGCCGCGACGAGCTGGCCGACCTGTGGGCGCTGGACGTGCCACTGTTCACCACCCGTCCCAATACGGCTGACCTGTGGAGCGCGACCGGGCGGCGGCTGCCCGGCGCCCTGGACCGCCCGGGACTCGCGAACGCGCTCGCCAAGGTCAACGCCATGAGCGAGATCGACCGGCGCGACCAGGAATGGATCATCTCCGCCGGGCTCGCCACCACCCACGCCACGACCGGCGGGCACCGCCCCGCGGCGCCGCTGCCCGACCGGCTCACCGGCACCGCGGCGCCGGCGGACCGGCTGCTCGTGGCCGCCTGCACGGTCGCCGACCAGATCATCGTCCGCCACCTCGCGCACGGCGAGCGGGTCAACTGGCTCGGCCTGGAGCTCGTCGACGACACCCGGTGGATGGTGCTGCCGATGGGTGCCGGCCTCGGCTCCGGCTACACCGGCGTCGCGCTGTTCCTCGCCCAGGTCGCGCAGCTGACCGGCATCAGCCGCTACGCCATCATGGCCGCCCGCGCGCTGCGTGGCCTGCCGCGCCTGTTCGACGTGATGGCACAGCGCCTCGACCTCGTGGCGGCCATCGGCTGCGGCGGCTTCCACGGCTTCGGCGGCATCGCCTACGGCCTCGCCCGCCTCACCACCCTGCTCGGCGACGACCGGCTGCGGGACGCCACCCGCACCGCCGTCGACCTCGCCGCGGCCGCCGCCAAGGCGCCCGGCCCACCCGGTGTCGCCAGCGGCGCCGCCGGGTGCCACGCCGCGATGACCGCCGTGCACGCCGAACTCGGCATCCCGGCAGCGAGGACGCTGGCCAGGGACTGCGCGGACGGCCTCACCGACCTGGCCCGAACCACCGACCTCGACACCGGCCCGCGCGGTTTCCTCGACGGCGCCGCCGGCATCAGGTGGGCACTCGGGCAGGAAACCACCATGACCGCACCAGCCCAGGACCTCGGCTGGTGCACCGGCGCCGCCGGGCTCGCCGTCGCCGGCGGCAACGTCGACCCGCTGTTGCGGGACCGGCCGGTGCTCGCGGACCTCAGCCTCTGCCACGGCGAACTCGGCATCGCCGAGGCGCTCACCGTCCTGGCCGGCCGCGACGAGCGGGTCGCGGCCGCGCGCAGGCGGCGGGCCGGGCTGGTCCTCGACGCCCTCGGCCGGCACGGCGCCGTCTGCGGCACGCCCGGCGGCGTCACCACTCCCGGCCTGCTGACCGGGCTCGCCGGAATCGGCTACGGACTGTTACGCCTCGGGTTCCCCGACCGCGTGCCGTCCGTGCTGCTGCTCGCACCAACTCACTGATCGAAAACCGCACCGTCAGGGAGAGGGGTACCCCCATGTCCGAAAACCTGCCCACCATCGACGAAACCACCTCCGGCGGCTACCCGGCGCCACTGCTGCGACTGCTGCCCGCCATCACGTTCGGTGTCCGTGCCGCCGCCCTCGCCGGCATGGCCGTGTCCGCCGGCTCGCTCGCGCTCGGCCTCACCGGGGCCTTCGAAACCGCCCAGGCGGCGGACATCACCTGCTGCGGCGTAGTGGACGTGTGAGTGACACCTGGTCTTACCTACCTGGCTGATCGAGGCGAACTCTCGGTAGTGTCGATCCGTGCGGAACCGCTCATCGATCGTGGTGGGCCGCGACCGGGAGCTGCGCGCCCTCAGGGACGCCCTGACCGCGGCGGCTTCCGGGCGGGGCGGCGCGGTCTTCCTCATCGGGGAGAGCGGCATCGGCAAGTCCCGGCTCGCGACCACGGCAGCCGACCGGGCGTTCGAGACCGACATGGTCCTGATGCGGGGCCGGGGCAGCGCCATCGGCCCGATGGTCCCCTTCCGTTCCCTCACCGAGGCCCTGCTGTCCCTCCTGCGGGCCGATGTGGACATCGACGTCGCCGCCCTCGGCCCCTACGGGCCGGTCCTCGCCCGGCTCATCCCCGACTGGGGCACCCCCACCCCCGAGCAGGACGGCAGCTCACTCGTCATCCTCGCCGAGGCCGTCCTGCGGCTCACCGGCCAGGCCGGCAAGGGCCGCGGCTGCCTGGTCTCCCTCGACGACCTGCAGGACGCCGACGCGGAAAGCCTCGCCGTCGTCGAGTACCTGATCGACAACCTCGAAGGGCAGCCCACGCTGCTGCTCGGCGCCATCCGCGACGAGCAGTGCCCGGCACTCGACCTCGCCCGGTCGGCCGCCCGCCGCGGCACCGCCGTACTCATCGAGCTGGAGCGGCTCGACCGCGACGGCCTGCGTGACCTCGCCGCCGCCTGCCTGTCCGGCGACGTGCCCGACCCGGCCGTCGACCTGCTGTGGGCGAGCAGCGCCGGCAACCCCTTCCTCATCGAGGAGCTGCTGGGTGGCATCGTCGACGGCGGCCTCATCGTCCCCGACGACGCCGGCTGGCGGATGGCCGACCCGCCACCCGCCGACGTGCCCGCCACCTTCGCGCGGACCGTGGCCCGCCGGGTCGCCGCGCTCGGCCCCGCCACCCAACGGCTGCTGTCGGTCGCGGCGGTCGCCGGGCGGCGGTTCCCGCTCGCGGTCGCGCAGGCGGTCACCGGCATGTCCGACCGCGAGATCCTCTCCCACCTGCACGGCGAGCCCGGCGCGCAGCTCGTGCAGCCCGACGACCACCTGCCCGACTGGTACAGCTTCCAGCACCAGCTCATCCGCGACGCCGTGCTGACGCTCCTGGCCCCGGCCGAACGCGCCCGGCTCGCCGGCGAGGTCGCCGACGCCGTCGAGGCACTCAACCCCGGCCTGCCCGGCGAGTGGTGCCACACCGCGGCCACACTGCGGCGCGACGCCGGCACCCCGCTGCTGGCCGGGCGGCTGTTCACCGAGGCCGGGCGGCGCGCGCGGACGCAGGGCGCGGCCCACTCGGCCGTCGGGTTGCTGGACACCGCCTGGGACCTGCTGGCCGGCGGCGACCCCGCCGAACGCGCCGCGGCGCTGGAACACATGGTGTACGCGCTGGCCGAGGCCGGGCTGGTCGAGCGGGCGCTCGCGTCGATCAGCACGCTCGACCAGGTCGGCGGCCTCGACCCGCGGCGGCGGGCCCGGCTGCACACCAAGCTCGCGTGGGTGGCGCAGGTCGCCGGGCCCGGGCCGGACATCCTCGCGCAGGTCACCGCCGCCCGGACGCTGCTGGGCCCGGACGCGGACGAGGCCGACACCGCCGAGGTCGACGTCGTCGAGGCGCACCTGGTGCTCGACGCGCCGGGGCCGAAGCAGATCGACAAGGCCGTCGAGCTGGCCCGCCGGGCGGCGGAGGTCGCCGACCGGATACCGCTCCCGGAGACCGCGTGCCGGGCGTGGCAGCTGCTGGGCGCGCTGGAGCGGACGAGAGACCCCGCGGAGGCGACCGCCTGCCTCGAACGAGCACGTGCCACCGCCGTCGAGCACGGCCTGCCGATCTGGGAGATCCACGCGCTGGTCCGGCTCGGCAACGACGACGCCCTGCGCGAGGGCCGGCTCGACCGGCTGGAGCAGGCACGCACACAGGCCATGCTGGTCGGCGCCATCGTCGCCCAGTACCACGCCGAGCAGAGCATCGCCCTGTACCTGGCGCTCGAGGGCGACTACGAGACCGCCGAGAAGCTCGCCGACCAGGTGTACGCCGACGCGACCCGGCTCAAGCTCGTCGGCTGCGTGCACTACGTGCTGCTCGTCCGCGCGGTCCTCGCCGGTCACCGCGGGCGCCGCAAGGAGATGGACGAGGCACTCGCCACCTTCCGGCGCTGGGAGGGCGACACCCTGCCCCTGCACATGCCCCGGGTCTACGGGCTCGCGCGGGCGTTCTGTGCGTTGCTGGAGGAGAACCGGTCGCGGGCCATCGCCGAGCAGGCGGCCGCGTTGCGGGCCGACGACGACACGCCGACCGTGTACTACCTGATGGGGCGGTACGGGCTGAACCTGCTGCTCGGTGCCCTCAGCGGCGCCATCGGCCAGGACCAGTTCGACGCCGTCGTGTCGTCCCCGGCGGCGGGACTGCGGTGGGACCGGATGTTCGCGACGTTCGCCCAGGCGGTGCTCGCCGGCCGGGCCGGCGACGCCCCCGCGGCGGCCGCCGCGGTCGAGGAGGCCATGGCCGTCGGCGCCCCGTACGCCATGGGCCGCCACCTCGGGCTGCGGCTCGTCGCCGAGGCCGCGCTGGCCGACGGCTGGGGGAGCCCGATCGACTGGCTGCGGGAGGCGGAGGACTACTTCCACTCCGCGAACGTGCCGGCCGTCGCGAGCGCGTGCCGGGCGTTGCTGCGGCACAGCGGTGTCCGGGTGGCGCAGCGGCGGACCGGTGTCACCGAGATCCCCGCCGCGCTGCGCTCCGCCGGGCTGACCGTGCGCGAGTACGAGGTGCTGCTGCTGCTCGCCGACCGGCTCGGCAACCGCGAGATCGCCGACCGGCTGCACCTGTCCACCCGCACGGTCGAGAAGCACGTGTCGAGCCTGATCACCAAGACCGGGCTGCCCAACCGCATCGCGCTCTCCGAGTACGCCGTCGCCACCGCCGGCGGCGCCTGACCACGACACGCCGGCCCCGAAATCCCCGGCGATGACCGGATCGTGCGTGAGAATCAAGCGGTCGGACGCGAACCGCGAGTGGCGGATCAAGTAGGGGGACGAGTGGACCGGCTTGCGCACCTGATCGACCCGATTCCCGTGCCCACGTTCGTGTCCGTGTTCTGCGAGTGGCTCCAGGACGCGCACGAGGCCGCGGCCGAGCAGCAGCGGACCCGCCGCAACGGGCCGCGCGGCGACTGGAGCAACAACACCAGCTTCGGCGTGGACCGCTACCAGTTCCTGCTCAGCACGGCCGGTTCGCTCACCGCGCAGCTGCCCGACCTGCAGGTGGACTCCGCGTTCCAGTCCGTGCTGCTGAAGCTGCCGAGGGTGGGGGTCTACCAGCTGCAGGTCCCGGCGGGCCCGCACGGTTCGCTCGGCGACACCAGCGAGCTGCGCCGTGAGCTGCTCAGCATCGCCGACGACCAGAGCCTCATCAGCCGGCCGGAGATCTGGCTGGGTGGGCGGGAGAAGCTGTTCCTCGTGTGGAACGGCACCGAGGAGCACGGGCTGACCGGCGCGTGGGCCGGGCAGGGCGAGATGCTCGAGAAACGCATCGACTGGGACTGGCTCGTCAGCCTGCAGGACCTCACCAGCTCGGCCGGCGTGCCGCGCCAGACCGGGCCGCTGGACCCCACGATCTTCTTCGACCTGCCCGAGCCGACGCTGCCGCTGCGACCCCGTCACCCGGACGAGGACCGCCGGTCCGGCTGAGCCCCCGAAGATCGCGACTCTCCGTGCTCGGCCACCATGATCCCTTTGTCCTGACCTGTTCGACTGTCCTGACCTGTTCGACGAGGAGTACCGCCGTGCACCCGGATGCCGTCGCGCGGGCATTCGCGCCGGCCCGGCTCACCATGGCGCGTGAGCTGGCCGGCCTGCGCAAGCGCGACCTCGCCGAGGCCATCGGCCGCACGGCGGCGGCGGTGTCGCAGTACGAGCTGGGGCAGTCCCGGCCCAGCGGCGAGACCCTGCACCGGTGCGCCGAGGCGCTGGGGGTGCCGGTCGCGTTCTTCACCACCGGCCGGCCGCACCTGCGCCTGGACACCGCGAGCGCGCACTTCCGGTCCCTGCGGTCCACGACCGCGCTGCAGCGGCAGCAGGCGCTCGCGCACGTCGAGTTGCTGTGGGAGCTGATCGACCAGCTCGACCAGGTGATCGAGCTGCCGGAGGTCGACCTCGGCCTGCCGCTGGGCACGCCTGTCGGCGACCCGACGACGGCGGCCGCCATGGTCCGTAAGGCGTGGGACGTGCCGGCCGGCCCGGTCGTGCACCTCGTCCGCCGGCTCGAGGCCCGCGGGGTCGTGCTCACCCAGCTGCCCGGCGTCGACGCCGAGACCATCGACGCGTTCTCCGCCGAACTACACGGCCGCCCCATGATCGTCCTGTCCCACAAGGGAAACCCGATGCGGCAGCGGTTCTCCGTCGCCCACGAGCTGGGGCACCTGCTGCTGCACCCCGAGCCGGCACCCGGCTCCCGCGAGCACGAACGCGAGGCCAACACCTTCGCCGCGGAACTGCTCATGCCCGCCGCGGAGATCCGCGACCGGCTGCCCACGCCGGTGGATGTCGCGGTGCTGAAGGAGACCGCCGACGGGTACGGCGTGTCGGTCGCGGCGCTCGCGTATCGCGGCAAGGACCTGGGGGTGTACAGCGAGTCGACCCTGCGCCGGATCATGGTGACGCTCACCGGGCTCGGGTGGCGCACGGAGGAGCCGGTGGGGTCGCGGTATCCGGGTGAGCGGCCGGAACTGCTGACCAAGGCGGCCGAGCTGGCCGGTGGGCACGGTCTGCCGCTGCCCGTGCTCGCGGACCGGCTGCACCTGCCGCTCCCCCGGCTCCGCGAACTGCTCGGCATGCCCGTCCCGCGGCCTCAACTCCGGCTCATCCAGGGCGGCTGACCAGGCACGAAGCGCCGGCCTGACGCCGCCCGCATACGAACGGTCCGTTGGTATCGCCCCGGGGTCCCCCCGATTTCCACGCTACCAGCGAGGACCGACAATTCCGGGTGCGCCGGTGGCGGGATGGGCGGGGCCTGTTGCCCGCCTGGCAGCCGGGTTCGAGGGGCATGACGGCCAGGTCGGGGGCAGGGCGGCGGCGGGGGCCGGGTGACTGCCGGAGGCGGTGACTGGGTGACAGGGCCGCCGGTCAGGCGTTGGCTCGGTGGAGGCGTTCGGCTGCCTGTGTCACGAGTGCGTCGGTGGTCAGGGGGCGGCTGCCGTGCAGGGCTTCCCAGCGGGCGTTGTGGGCGGCGGGCCACAGGCTGGCCGCCCACGCGATCTCCAGCTCTTCGGTCGTGAACGCGCGGCCGCGCAGGTCCTGGTACACCGCCAGGAACGCCTCGGAGCTCTCGATCGGGGCCAGGTCTGCCGGGCCGGCGTTCGTGAACGCGCCGCTCGCCTCTCCCACCAGGGCCGCCTCCGGCTGCCATCCCAGGCTGTCCCAGTCGTGGACCGTCCACACGGTGTGGCCGTGCCAGCGCATGTTCTGGGCCTCGAAGTCAGCGTGGCCCAGAACGCACGGCAGGGCGGTGGCCAGCAGCCGCTTGCGAGCACGTTCGGCCGTGTCGACGACGTGCTCGGGCACGACGCTCTGGTCCCGCTCGTCGAGGAAGTCGATCGCCGGCCACAGACCGGCGTCGGTGTGGTCCCACCTCGCCCAGCGTGGGTTCGGGAGTGGCGGTGCCACGGTCACCTCGGCCAGTTCGGTCATCAGCCGGGCGAACACCTCCGCGTAGCGCTCGGCCACGTCCGGGGAGTTCCCGCCCAGCATCTCGCCGCCGGGGCGGAACTCCTCGGCGTGTACGGCCAGGGAACCGACACGTACGGCCGGTGTGAGGGGGCGCGCGCACGGGAAGCCGCGGTCGGCCAGGCTGGTCTGCGCGGCGACGCACGAGCTGGCCCGGCCGTCGTCGGGGCGGGCCTTCACCACGACGTCCGTCCCACCGGTCAGGCGGAGGCCGAACACCGTCGAGATCGAGTGGTGCCGGAACAGCACGTCAGCCGGCTGACCACCCAGGTGGTCGGCACACCACGCCGGCAACCAGTCCGGCAGCTCCCCCATCGGCACACCCACGACCTTAGCCGTCCGTGTTCGGCTACACGGTGCTCAACCTGGTCTGGCTCCCCCGCCGCAGCGCGGCCAGCGCCGCGTGCGCGGTGCCCGGCCGGTCGCGGGCCGCGCGCAGGTCGACCAGGCGGGACAGGCTCGCCAGCACGACGTCCAGTGGCGGGCCGCTGGCGGTCAGGCGCGCCAGCCGGTCCGGTGGGGCGTTCTCGGCGGGCTCGGCCAGGAACGGCCGCACGAGCCGGTGGTGGTGGAACGCGTACGCGGCGCCGTGGGCGCGGCACACCGCGAGGAAGCGGTCGGCGTTCGGGCTGCCCGGTTCGATCCGCGCAAGGAGGTCGACGGGTGGCGTACGCAGCCGCGGCTGGTCCTCCGGCGGCACGTACGGGTACTTCTCGGCGAGGATCCCCTGGTAGAACGGGTCGGTCGGGTCGGAGAGGCCGAGCGCGAGGTCGATCTCGTTGACCGCCGAGTAGTCGCCGGCGTTGGCGCCCCGGTACTCGTGCCCGCACACCACGTGTGGTTTGAAGTAGGGGCGGACGTTGAGGAAGAAGCGGTCGCGGTCCAGCTCCGCGGCGAGCGTCCGGCTGAAACCGAGGACGTCGTCCAGCGCGGACCGGGCGTCGTCGAGCAGCTGGGCGGCCAGCGGCCCGTCGACCGGGACCCCGCCGGCGCGGCGCAGCGCGCTCGCGGCCCGCTGGTAGGCGAGCACGCCCAGCGCGTTGTACCGGGTGAAGACGTCCTCGTCCGGGAGGCGGGTGAAGGCGTGACCCGCGGAGTTGTGGGTGGACATGTGCGCGAACACCATCCGCGGCGCGACCCCGAGGGCGAGCCCGAGACGCCCGGCCACGGCCTGGGCGGGCTCGGGCACGTCGATCTCGTGGCGGCGGCAGGCGGCCAGGTAGAGCCCGACGGCGCCGAGCAGCTCGTAGGTGGCGGGCGCGGTGCCCAGGCGGGTGACGAGTGCGGCGCCGTCGTCGCGGAGGGCACGTTTGCGCTGGTCGAGGTCCTCGACGTCGTAGACGATCTCGGCCCGGGCGGTGAAGTAGGCCTCCTCCAGCGCGGTGTTGATCTCGGCGAAGTCGGTGTCGAGCCAGCGGGTGAAGTCGGTGACGGCGGACATACCGCCATGGTCGTGGCGGTGCTCGGCGGTCGACAGGTCCACCTCGCGGCCGGCTAACTGGTCCGGTCGGTGAGCAGCTCGGCCAGCAGCCGGGTGCGCAGGTCCTCCGCCGGGAGGTCGGGGACGAGCAGCACGTCCCGCAGCGCGGCGGTCGTGGCCCGGAGCCGGACGAGATCACGTTCCACCGCGGTCCTCGACGTGCTCGCTTCGACGGTCAGCCGGCCTACTTCGGTTTTCGCGGCACTCGCTTCGGTTCGCAGGTGACCTAGTTCGATCTTCGCGGCTTCCAGCTCGGTCCGGGCACCGCTGAGCTCGGCGGCCAGCTCGGTTTCCCGGTTCCGTGCCCGGGTGAGTTCGACGAGCGACTCGTCGGCGCCACGCTGGTACTCCGCCACGACGACGCGGAGGTCGTCGAGCGCGACGCGGGCGCCGTCGCGTTCCGCCCGGGTGGCCGCCAGCTTCTCCGTGGCCGTGGCCAGGGCTTTCTCGGCGGCTTCGGCCCGGTTCCGCTCCTCGCGGACGGTCCGTTCGGCACGTTCCCGCTCGGTGGCGGCCATGCCCTCGGCCCGCGCCTGGGCACGGTCGGCCTCGGCACGGGCCTCGCCGGCGGCGGTCGCGGCGGCGACGGCCCGGTCGCGTTCGGCGCGGCACCGGTCGGCTTCGGCGGTTGCGTCACGCGCAACCTCGGCGGCGTGGTCGGTCGCCTGCCGTGCCGCCCGTTCGGCGGCCGCGGCCGCTTCCTCGGCCTGCTGACGCAGCCCGCGTTCCCGTGCGGCCGTCTCCTCGGCCTCGGCAACGCGGGCGGCGGCGGTGTTCAGCTCGCCGGCGAGCGTGTCCCGCAGCGCCGTCGCGGCCGCCAGCACGTCGGTCAACGGTTCGACGAGGTCGGCGGCCGCCGCGGTGAACGCGCTGGTCGCGGACGTGATACCGGCGTCGGCCGGGGTGCCGAGGGCCTCGGTGAGCGCGTCCTGGGCGGCGGCGAGCTGTTTGCACGTCTTCCCGCCGGGCCAGGTCCGGTCCGGGCAGTAGGCGAACGGCCGCCCGCCACGCGGTCCCGGCGCTGGGAGCGGCGCCCGGCAGTGGCTGAACCCGCAGAGCGAGTCCTGTGATTTCCGCCTGTAATGTCACCCGTTTCCAGATGTAATGTCACTTTTTTAAGCTGAGTACGGTATTCCCGATAAACACTGGAAATCGCAGTCAGAAAGTAAAGGTGCAGGTTCGGTAGCCCTGCTCGGCTGGCCACCACGACGGTGGAGAGGACGCCGTGACCGGGTAGATGTCCATCCCGGACCGATCGTGAGGCCGTGGCTAGCCTGGCCCGGGGCGGTTCGGCCCGGTGAAGATGGCGTCGACTTGGTCCAGTAGTGCTCGCGCTTCGACGGCGGCGCGCTGGTAGTCGGTGTCAGCGGGGTCGATGCCACGCCGTTCGAGGATCTGCTCGGCGATCTGGGCGCGACGTTCGTAGTTTTCGTGGCTCCCAGGACGAGTCCGCTCATACTCGGCTCGGATGAGGTCGGTTATGACGGCCTCGACGGTGCTTCGGCGTTGTGTCGCCAAGCGCCGCAGCATGTACCACGTGTCATCTGCCAGCGGCAACACCTCAGGGGCCATGTCTGCACAGTAGTTCGGAACCTGCCGGAGTGATAGCGAGACAACAGTTGCTGACTCGGATGGGTGAGGCTGTGTCTGGGCCGTAGCGACGCGGTTAGTTCCACCAGAGCAGGCTGTAGCGCAGGTCGGGGTGGGGGGTGGGTATGGGGTCGTTGGTGAGCAGTCCGGCGGCGCGCAAGGTGTCGATCGAGGCTTGGGTGGCGGCGTCGGGCGGCAAAGCGTCGTGAGCGGGATCGGCGTTGGAGTGGCGGTTGAGGACGTGCCAGAGGGTGGTGGCGTCGCTGTGACTTAGGGGGATGTCGGGGACGGGTGGGGTGGTGTGTGGGGCGTGGGCAGTGTCGGCGTCGAGTCGTGTGAGGCCGTCGGCGGTGGTGTGGATGGCCAGGCCGGGTGGCGGGTGGCGGGTGAGGTGGACAAGTGCGGTTGCGATCTCGGTGAGGGGAAGGCCGAGATAGTTGGCGAGGTGTTCGGGGTGCAGACCGTCGCGGTGGGTGAACAGCGCGGCGGTAACGGCGGCGGTGGTGTCGGGCGGGGCGGCGGGTTGTTGTTCGTCGAGCAGAGCGATGGCGATATAGCTGGGCGTGCGACCGGTGAGGGCGGCCAGGCGGCTGATGGCACTGAGCGTGCAGGTGCGGGTGATGGCGTCGATGAGCAGACAGCAACGCGCGGCGAGGGTGTCCAAGGGCAGTTGGAGAAGGTCGGCGAGGTCGGGACGGGTCATGTTGGCGGCGAGCAGGGCACGGTGGAACTGGGCGGTGACGGGACGTACGCAGGGCCCGCTGCCACATCGGCGGCACACCTCGGGTAGCGCCAGGACGGTCGGGGCTGGGCCGTGTTCGGCGGGTGGTTCAGTCGGGTTGTCGCCGGTCATCGGGGATGGTCGCCGGGTGAGCGAGGTTTCACGATGGCCGGTGGGGGTGACGGCGTTGCGGAGGCTGAGAGTGGGGTGGGGTGCAAGGTGAGGTGGCGGTGGGCGAGCCACAAGTCCAGGGGATGGGAGCTGCGGGTGCGGCGGTCTGTGTCGAAGTAGCTATCGAAGTTTCCGTCGGGCACGACGGGTGGGCTGTCGATGGGGTGGTAGTACCGGTTGCCGTGTTTTCGGGTGTACCAATGGGCGTGCACGACCTCCCACGGGTTGGGGATGGAGTCGTGGGCGGTGAGAAGAAACCGGGGCCGTCGTGACGGTGCGGCGTGTCGGAGGTAGCAGACCAGGCTACGCAGGATCGGCAGTGACCACTCGGGAAGTGTCAGGCGGAGGGTGCCGACGGTGATCGTCGGTGGCGTGGCGGTCTCAAGGGCGGCGCCCAGCAACCTGCTGAGCAGGTAGGAGTCGGTTTCCAGGTGGCCGTACAGCAGTGCGGCGACCGCGTGGGTGGGGTTGAGGATGGTGTCGAGGTAGGGGTGGTGGCGTGCGGAGGTAAGGCTGCCGCGGAGGGTCTGGTGGGGTGTCTGGGGGTGTGGTGGAGTGTGGCTGATAAGAGTGGCGGCGTGGGTGAAGGCGGCCGATTGGATAGCGCGCAGCGCGATCAGGCGTGCCGCAGCGGGCGGATCGCCGGCGGTGAGTGAGTCGAACAGGGCCTCGATGAGCCGTGCCAGTGTGGGAGTGAGCGCGGGTCGGGCTGTCATCAGCCTGGGGTGAGGCGGGTCGTGGGTGTCGGTCGGGTCGGGCGGCGTGGTGGTCAGGGCACGGCGCACCCGGTCGTGAACATGCCGGTAGTAGTCGTCGACGTTGGCGGCGAGGGTAGGAGGCAGGGCCGTGTGGCAGCGGGCCCGGAAGGTGGTGAAGTCGGCGGTGGGCAAGGCGTCGGGGGGACAGTCCACGGGCCAGGGCAGGGTACCAGGTGTGGTCTGGCGGGGTCGGCGTGGGGTGGTGGCCAGCAAGGTGTCCAGGGTGATGGTCAGTGCGGGTTGGTGGGTGATGGCGTGGCTGACCAGGACCAAGCGGGCATTGAGGTGGTCACACCAACGGCGGGCGCGGGTGAGGGCGTGGGTACCGAGGGGGTGCGGGCAGTCGATGACCAGGGCCTTGATGCGGTGCCCACAGAGCCGGGCAGGCAGGGCGTCGAGAACCGTGTCGGTGTCGTAGTCGGCGAGCAGGTCGGCGGCGTGGTGGTGGGACATACCCAGCGCGGTGAGGACGGCGGCGCAGAACGCGGCCAGGTCCGCACCGGCCGGTGAGAGTCGGACCACCAGCAGGGCGTGAGAGTCGACCGCAGTGTGAAGGGCGGTGAGCACGGCGGGGTCGTCGGTGGGGTTGAGCAGGAAGTAGGTGACCGCGCGGGGCCGGTGCGGGTCACCGTGGGAGCCGATCCGGTAGGTGCGGGCGGGCATGACGCGATCCTGATCTCGGGTAGCCGGACAGTGCCCGGGGCGGTGAGGAGATGTTCAACCCGTTCAACGGGTTGGTTAGGGGCTGGTGGCACCGAGGTGGCGGTAGACGGCGGTGATCACGGCGCGGTCCAGTGTGGAGCGATCGGAGGCGAGAGCGAGGTCGTAGGCCAGGACGGTGAACTTCGCCCACCGGCGCCAGTTGCCGTGGGCGTAGGCCCGGTCGACCTCGGTCAGCAGCGCGGGGTCGGCGTCGACGTAGAGCGGGTGGTACCGGGCGAGCACGTCGGGGACCTGGGATTCGGGAATGCGTTGGAACGGACGTCGACACAGCACCCGGGAGGACAGCATCGGTTCGCTGTCGACCGTTTCCCAGCAGCCGTCCCCACCGACCAGCAGCAGCGCCAGCTGGGTGGTGTCGTCGTCGTAGAAGTAGCGCAGCACCTCCATGGCATGTCGGGTCAGCCGTTGCGCTTCGTCGACCACGGCCAGGACACGGCGCCCAGCCAGGGCGGTCATGGCGCGTACTTGCAGTTTGAATCGGGTGCCCTCGACCGGTTCCCCCAGCAGCGCCTGGGTCCATACTCGGGCCACCTGCATGGTCGTGGGAGCGTGCGGGAAGACCATCTGCACCACCCGCACCCCCAAGGGGGCGGGGTCGAGGCGTTTCAGAGCGGCGTCGACGGCGAAGGTCTTGCCCAGTCCGGCGTGGCCGTGCACGACACCGATCCCATGGTGCTCGACGACGAAATTCACCGCCTGGCCGACCAACTGCAGGTCGTGGGTGGGGATGAGCTGAGCGTCGCGCACCGACAGATTGTGCTCGGGCATCACCGGCTCCCGTCGATGTCGGCAGTGCGTTCGCCGGTGGGTTCGGCGGCGGCGGTCGGAAAGGGAACGTCGGTCGGTGAGATCAGGCCGAGCAGGTCATCCCCCACTGGTACTGGGTGCGGGGCGCGGGTCTGGCCGGCTGCGGCAGTAGTGGCGACCGGGGGCGGCACGTCGGTCGGTGACGTCAGCTCGAGCAGATCGCCCTCCGAGCCGGAGCTGAGGCGTGGTCGAGGGCCGCTCGGTGGGGCCGGGGCGTGGACGGACACCAGCCGGGTGTCAAGGGCATGGAGGCTGTGGCGGTCGTCCTCCGACGTGTGCGGTGCGCCATCTGCCTCAGCGGCGCCGGAATTGTCAGAGCCGGCGCCGTGAGGTGGCACCGCGGTGGGATGTTGTGTCGGGTGCGGTGCCGGTCGCAGGGCGGGGTGATCACTGCTGGTGGGGTCGAGTCGGTGCCGGGCACGTGCGGTGGCGCGGCGGCGTTGCCTGGCGAGTTCGCGGGAGTTCTCAGCCCAGTCTTTCCGGTACTCTCGCGACTGCTCCGGGGACATCGCATCTGTGGGGGTCGCGGTGCACAGGAACTCGCCGTCCAGGGTGTGCACGTTGATGAACCGGTCGTCGTGCGGTGCGTAGCGGAACTCTACCGATTGGCCGACCCGTCCCTGGATCTTGTTGTGTGTGTAGTGCAAATTGTTGTGACGGACGCCTTTTTTTGTTATGCGGGCGTCCTTCACCACCAGCAGCAGGTCCCGCAGTTCGGCCTCGTCGACCACGTCGTAGTCGGTGGGATCCGCCCGCCACACCTGTAGCGGGGTGTTCCCGCCCAGGCCGCTGTGCTGGTGTTCGGTGTGATACCAGCGCGCCCAGTCGGCGAACACGTGCGCGAACTCCGCGATGCCCAGTCCCCCGTCCTGTCGGTCCGGGCCGTCCTCGGGCACCTGGTCCCGGCCGGCGGCGTGGTCGGCGACTGGCCCGTACAGGTGTCCGCGCCGGTCGCGGGGGCCGCCGGTGTAGCCGGGCAGTTGGGTCAGCAGTATCGCCGAGATCGTGCCGTGGAAGCGTTCGATGCGGCCCTTGGCCTCCCCCTGGTACGGCGGCGCGGGCCGCACGTGCACGCCCAGGGTGGCTGCCGGGCGGGTGACCGCCGCGGACAGGAAATCGCGGCCCTGATCGCACTCGATGATCACCGGCACCCCGCCGAACCCGAACTCGCGGTCGGGCAGCAGCGCCGCGCGCAGCGCGCAACAGATCACCCCGGAGTCCGGGCGCTCGCTGATCGCCCACCCCATGATCACCCGCGAGTACAGGTCGAGGAAGGTGGTCAACCACGGCCGCAGAGGGCGGCCCCGCTGCGGCACCACCACGATGTCGAGGTTGGTGTGGTCGGCCTGCCACACCTGGTTGCGATGCTCGATCACCCGCGCCAGCACCACCCGGTGGGCACGCCGGGCCCGGTCACCAGCCCGCCAGTAGGCCCGCTCGGCCGGGTCGAGCTCCCGCGCGAACGCCGCGTACAGCGCGCTGCGTGACACCGGCGCCGCCCCGGCCCAGCCTGTCCGCAGATGCGCGGCGATCGGGGCTCCCGCCGCTGTGGCGGATCCAGCGATGACCGCGCTCCGTGCCCGGTGCACCGCGCACACGTTGCCGTGGAAGTCCTGAAACGCCAACCGATCAGCCTCACACAACACATACGGCCGCACCCCCGATCGCGGTGGCTCGGTGCCGGCCGTGCTGTCGGTTGAGCTGTCGGCGCTGCTGTCGGTTGTGGCCAACCACCGCCGTACCGTCCGCACCGATACCCCCACTGTCGCCGCGGCGTCACGCAGATGGCCGATCTCCAGGTCTCCCCGCTCCCGCAACCGCCGCAGCCGACCGGTGATCCGGGCCCGCTCGGCGGCGCTGGTCCGCGGCCCGCCAGGTCCGCCCCGACGCCGCGCCACACGAGACCGTGCCGCGCCAGGATCAGCCGATCGTGCGCCGCGCATCACGCTTCCTCCCGTCCCGCCCCCTGGCGTTCAGCCCCCCGTTCAGCTCGTCCCGTACCCCCAACCAGAACACCTCCTACCTCCTTTCGGAGTCAATGATCCTCGCCCGAATGGCTCAATGGCCTCGGCGGGAGGAGAGATCGTTTCGCGGTGACTGCGGACTGCGGATCCACCCGAAGGCCGGAATGCTGACACGGGCCGTCGAGGTGACCGAGCACCCACGGACGCGACTCACCGGCAGCTGACGACAGAGATGACAGAGGCAGGGGATGACAGAATGGCGACCCACGGCCAGCGACATGGAGTGACGACAGGAGATGCGGCGAGATGACGGCGGGAACCACGGTGACCGATCTCGGCGCACCCTCGTCCCCGCTCGTTCAGGACATGCGGGACACGCGGAATCACGCGGCAGAGCACGAGATGACGCTCGCCGGGGTGTGGCCGGGGACGGCGGACCCGTCGAAGTTGTTGACGGCGGTGTCGGAGTGGTTGGCCAGCTACCGCAACATGGCCACCAGGCGCACCTACGCCGGGCAGGCGTTGGGTCTGCCCACCACCCTGGACGACATCCAGGGCTGGCAACAGGTCCCCGACGCTCCCGACGGGTGGCAGATCGCGGTGCGTCGCTACGCGGAGGTGATGATCACACCAGGACCGCCGCCCCAGCACACCACCCGGCCAGGACCGCCTCCGGCCCCGTTGGGGCGGTTGCGGCACCTGCACTGGTTCCGGTGGTGTGCCTCCCAGAACCTGGACCCACTGACCGTGCGTGCCTCGCACACCAAGGCATGGCTGGCCGCGCTCACCGAGGCGGGTGCGGCCGTGAGCACGTGCGACAAGATGCTCGGCGCGGTGCGCGCCCTCTACGACCACCTGGTCGCCGAAGACCTCGTCGACACCAACCCCGCCGCCGTGAACCGCAAACGTCTCGGACTCGCGCCCGGCACGAGTGTGTCATCCACGATCACCCTCACTCACGCCGAGGTCGCCGCGCTCTACCATTTCGCCGGCCGCCTGCCCCGCCAACGCGAACTGGACAAGCTCCGCGCCCGCGCCGTGGTCGCATTGTTCACCACCGGCCTGCGGGTCAGTGAACTGTGCGATCTGGACCGCGTCGACCTCCACCACAACCGAGGCCACCGGGCGGTGCGCGTGCACGGCAAGGGAGCCAAGGACCGCATCGTCTACCTTCCGGTCGCGGTCGCCACCGCCGTCGACGACTACCTCACTGCCCTGGACGCAACCAACTCCAGCCCCAACTCCCCCGGCACGACGTCCCCAACGCTCCGCCGAACCTCCCCGAAAAGCCGCTCACCGCTGCTGCTCAACCGCAGCGGCCGACGCTGCACACGGCAGGCGATCTGGGAACTGCTGCGCCGTATCGCCCGCGCGATCGACCCGGAGGCGAAGGGCCTGGCCGCGACGCTGCACCCACATGCCTTGCGGCACTACTACGTCACCACCGCCATCCAGGACGGCGCCCAGCAAGCCGACGTCGCCGTCGATGTCGGACACGCCAGCGTGGATACCACCCGCCACATCTACAACTCCGCCGCACCCGACCCCAACCGCTCCGCGGCGAATCTCGTCGCGCGTCACGTGTTCCCCTCCCCAAACCCTGATCACGACTTCGACACGCGATAGAGCGGGTCATTTTCACCCCGACGACGAGAACAGATCTCCTCACCAGTGCGACCGTCAACCGCGCGAGGCGGCCACGGCGGCTGGATGGACAAGCAGCGAAATGCTCGTGGAAAGTTCGCTCACCACCGCTGGTCCAGCCGTCCGACGTCGCCTCGTACACCTCTGCTCCACCTCGTCGGAGACGTGATCGCCCTGATCGAGGAGCTCTGTGAAGAGCAGGCGGTCGTCGTGGGTCACGACTCACGCATCCGGAAGCTGGCGGCTGCCTGAGTCGACGAGCGGTCCAGAGTGGAAAGCCGGCCAAGTCAGCCCCCGGTCGGCGAGTACCCCGTAGGACACCTATAGGGCGGCGCCGAGGGCGAGACCGAGTCGGGGACAGGCATACGGGACGCCGTGCGGCGGTCTGGTGCGGTGGTCGATGGTCAACGCTCGGGCATGGGGGTGGATCGTGACGGGTTGAGCGCGTCGAGGAGCAGGCTCAGGTAGCGGCGGCGGGCCCGGCGGTCCAGGCCCGTGGTGCCGAAGCTGGTGGTGACGAGGGCGAGTAGCGCGGGAATGTCGTCCGGTGTGATGTCCGGCCGGATGTTGCCCGCCTCCTGGGCGGCGCGCAGGGGCGCGGTCAGCGTCTCCATGCTGCGGCGCAGCAGGTCGCCGGTCACCTCGGTGAGCCTGCCGATCGCGGCGGCCAGTCCGCGTTCCTCCAGGATCACGTCGCTGATCCGCTCGGCGACGTCGGGAGGGCAGGGAATCATCGCGTTCGCGGCGCCGGACGGGCAACGCGTGGACTCCGGTGACAACCGCGCGGCACTCCTCGCCGCGGTCGACGGCGTCTACGACACAGACCATGTCGTCGATGTCAAGCTGATCCAAGACGCGGCAGCCAGCATCGCCGTCGCGACCGGACCGGCGCCCGCACTGGTGCACTGTGCCGCAGGCAAGGACCGCACAGGCATCGTGATCGGCATCCTGCTCCGCGCGACCGGCGTACGCCACGAGGACGTACTCGCCGACTACACCCGTACCCGTGACCGGATGCCGCGACTGTGGGCACGCCTCGAACAGGCCGGCGCGCGTCTGCCGGACGATCCCGTGCTGCTGAGCGTCGCACCGCACGCACTGACTAGCGTGCTCGACCAGGTCGAGTCCCACCCGGCCGGTGTCGCGGGCTGGCTCACGGCGGCGGGCGCCCCACCCGACCTGACTGACCGCCTGCAAGGGCGACTACTGGGCTGATGCGACCGGAACACCGGGAGTCGGCCGGCCAGGGCGGTGAACTGTCGGCGCCCTCGGCTCGGGCCGTGCGCGGCGCAACTCGCAGACCAACGCCTCAACCTCGGCGGCGATGCGAACGGTCGATCAGCCCGGGCATGAGCGGCGCCGCCAGGTATCCACCGACTGCCGCGACGTCCCGAACCGGACGGCCACCTCTCCGATCGGTGATCCACCGAGCACCTCGCTCACGGCCCGGTAGCGGTAGTCAGCCAGAGCCTCTTGATCCACCAGCGAAGACGATCATGAGCTGCGCCGCAGGTCAATGATCAGTTGATGACATTCGGTCAAGCGTCACTGGAGCCCAGACACGCTTCCCATCTCACGGAGGCCCTCGTCAGTTCAGGCACTCAGCGGAGTGTCACCAACCTCCGGCCTCGATGCGAAGCGACCCTCGTCGATGAAGAGCGCCTTGCTCGCGGAGAGCAGGCGGCGCCTACGACAGGGATCGCCCCGTCCGGGTGCGCACAGTGGCCTCCGCCAGCTCACCTTCCACGACCTCCAGGTCCTTCAGCGCGACGGTCGCTCGCGGCGTCGTGCTGCCTGTCTCCGGGAGCGTGAAGTAGACGGCGAGGCAGACAGCGATGATCACGATCATGTAGAGAGCGACGTACCTGGGGTTCCCGGCGCCGACGAACGCGGCAGCGATCAGGGGGGCGGTGCCGCCGAAGATGGCGATTACCAGCTGGTGGGAGAAGCCGATGCCGGACACCCGGACCGACGCCGGGAACAGTTCCGCCTGGATGGTCGGGTACACCGCCTGCCAGATGCCCAGGACGAGCCATCCTGATGCGGCCACCACGACGTAGACCCAGAAGCCCGGCCGGTCGAGGAGGAGCAGCAGAGGGTAGAAGAGCACGATCATGCCGACCGCACCCACGATGGGGAAGATCTTGCGCCGACCGAGCCGGTCCGACAGCGCGCCGCAGATCGGCACGACGATGACCAGCAGGCTGAGCCCGATGACGCTGCCGACCAGGGTGGAGGCCTTGTCCCGTCCGCTGGTGAGCTGGGCGTAGGTGGGCAGGAAGGTCGCCCAGGTGTAGTAGGCCACGGCCGGCGCGGACAGCGCTGCCGTCTGCAGCAGGGCTTTCGGATGCTCACGGAGCAGAGTCAGCAGCCGTGCGGGTGCCGACTTCCTGTCGACGAGGGAGCTGGCCTCGAACTCGGAGGTCTCGTCGGCGCGGGCCCGCAGGACGAGGCCGACCACACCCAGGAGGCCGCCCACGAGGAAGGGGATGCGCCAGCCCCAGGCCGCGAGGTCGTCCGGAGCGAAGGCTGTGGTGATGATCGCGGCGGCCCCGGTCGCGGCGAGGGTCGCCAGGCCGCTCGCCATGTTCGAGAAGGACCCGAACAGACCTCTCCTGTTCGGCGGGGCGTGCTCGACCATGAACGAGATGGCGCTCTGCTGCTCGCTGCCGGCCGAGATGCCCTGCAGGATCCGGGCCACCACGAAGAGGATGGGCGCCGCGTAGCCGATCGAGTCGTACCCGGGGGTGAGCCCGATGATCAGGGCGCCGAGCGCCATCCCGGACACGGACAGGGTGAGGACGGCCCGCCGGCCGTAGCGATCGGCCAGCGGCGAGACGATGATCCCGCTGAAGGGGCGGACCACGAACCCGATCGCGTACGTGAGCAGCGCCGCGATGAGCGAGGCGAACGGGGAGTGGCTCGGAAAGATCTGCGGGGCGAAGATCGCGGCCAGCAACCCGTAGATGTACCAGTCGTACCACTCGACGAAGTGGCCGATCGTGCCCGCCACCATGTTGACCGGGCGGCGAGGGCGATCCAGAACCTCAGTGAGCCCCGGAGGGTCTGAAGTCCCGGCGGCGTCTGGTGAGTTCGTCGTCATTGAACGCGCTCCTTGGTGGGTGGGGTGCCGTGCCGGGCAACATCAGGACTGGTTCGTCGAGGGCTTCGCGGTTCCCGTCAGCAGCTCAATGAGATCGGTTGCTGAGATCGGTTGCAGGGACACTAGGGAGCATGCGACTATTTGTCAATCACGCTCTCGACCACAGAGGACACAGGTGTTCACCAAGCTTGCGACACTGCGCACGATCGACGAGTCAGGCGCTGTGCTCATCGTTCGGCTGCCCGACGCGGACAGCGCGGAGCGCGTCGCGCACGCCGCGATCGAGGGCGGGTTCCGCGCTCTGGAGATCACGCTGTCCATCCCAGGGGCGGTCGAGCTCATCCGACGGTTGGCCACCCGGTACGCACCGGACGGTGTCGCCGTGGGAGCGGGAACCGTCCTCGACGGCCACGCCGCGTACGAGTGCATCCGAGCCGGTGCGGCCTTCTTGGTCAGCCCGCAGCTCAACGCCGAGATGATCCGTGTCGCCAACCGCTACCAGGTGCCGACCATCAGCGGGGCCTTCACCCCGACCGAGATCCTCGAGACCGCTGAGGCGGGTGCGGACATCGTCAAGATGTTCCCGACCGAGAACGCGGGTATCCCCTACGCCAAGGCCGTGCTAGCGCCGCTGGCGCACCTGCCGATCATGCCCGCCGGTGGTGTGACCGTCGAGAACGTCAAGGAGTGGTTCGCCGCAGGCGTGGCGGGCGTCGGTGTGGGCAGCGCCGTCACCAAGGCGTGGCAGCCTGACGGCGACTTCACCCGGGTGACCGCCGCCGCCCGCGACTTCCTGATGGCGGTGCGGGACGCGCGCGGATGAACGGGCCCATCCTGCGCATCGTCATCGGCACGGCGGGCTCCGGCAAGTCGACGATCGCCCAGCGCCTCGCCCGGCAGCACGGCGCCACGTACCTCGACAAGGACGCGATGAGCGCGCGGTTCGTCGAGGCCGCCCTGGTGTCGGCCGGGTACGACCCCGGCGACCGCGAGGCCAACCCGTTCTACCGCGACAACATCCTGCCCCTCGAGTACGACTCGCTGCTCGACGTCGCCGGAGCCAACCTCCGCCTCGGTCGCCCTGTGGTGGTCGACGCACCCTTCAGCCCCTACCTGTCCGACCCCACCTTCATCACCGCGGCCGCGGAGCGCTTCGACTGGCCGCCGATCGACGTGGAGGTGGTACTGGTCCGCGTCTCCCCGAGGACGCTGCAGGATCGGCTGCGCAAGCGTGGCCTCAAACGCGACCAGGTCAAGCTCGCCCATTGGGACGAGTACTGGGCCGCGCACGGCGGGCTGCGGTGCGCGTGGACCGGCGTACGGCTGTCAGAGCTCTCCAACGACGCGCAGGAGGCAGGCGCCCGATGATCAGCGGAACGACCACACTCGTCGCGCACCTGGGCTACCCCACACACACGCTCATGTCGTCGCTGATCCTCACCAACATCCGCGGTGCGCTGGTCACCATGCGGCACAAGGTCACCACCATGGAGCTGGTGGACGAGATCAGCCCGGCCGCCGCGATCGCCGGCGCGACGAACGCCGTCCTGCGGCGGGAGGACGGGTCGCTCCTCGCCGACCAGTTCGACGGCGCCGGCTTCGTCCGCGGCGTGCTGCGCATGGGGTTCAACCCGTCCGGGAAACGCGCGCTGGTCGTCGGCAACGACGGGTCGGTTCTTCGATTGCCGCGTCGCTGGCTGGCCTCGGCCTGGCCGAGATCGGCTTGTTCGATCCCGACGCGGCCGCCGCTGAAGCGCTCTCCCAGCGCATCGGCCTGCACTACTCGGACATGAAGGTCGTGATGGGGTCTAGGGATCCCGAGGGCTACGACCTGGTCGTGAACGCCACCCCCATGGGAACGAACGACGGCGATCCTCTGCCTGTCGACGTCGACCGCGTCGCCCCCGGGTCGTACGTCGGAGATGCGGTGCTCAGGACCGACATCACCCCGTTCCTGCAGGCCACCAAGGACAAGGGCTGCACGATCCAGGTCGGCAGCGACATGTTGTTCGAGCTGGTTCCCGCCTACCTGGAGTTCTTCGGCTTCGAAGACGCCGCACCCGACGCACTGCGCGCAGCTGCGCAGCGACCGTGACGACCACGGCTTGCGGAAGGTGTTAGTCCCCAGCTATAGGAGTGTGCGCGATGAGAGCTTTGGTCAGTGGTGGAAGTAGCGGCATAGGCGCCTCTACTTGCGTGCGGCTCGCAGAGGCGGCTCTTGCCCGGGGCGAGCAGCCGCAGATCGCGGTGTGTGGACATAAATTGACCACCAATCAAGAGCAGATTGTCCGTTCAATTCAGTCACTGGGCGGTACTGCCATCGCGCTGGTGGGTGACCTCAGCGATCCCGACATACCCGGTCAACTTGTCAAAGCCACGGTAGCCGAATTTGGTGGCCTGGATGCATTGGTGGCGAATGCTGGAATCGCCAGCCCCGGCGCGATTTGCGACTTGTCCGTCGAGGACTGGGACGACATGTTCTCCGTCAACCTCCGCGGCGCGTGGCTTCTTGCCAAAGCAAGCTACGCGCATCTGAAGCGTAGTCGCGGCTCGGCTTGTTTCACCTCCTCGATGTCTGGTCAGCTACCACATGCCGGATCAGGTGCTTACAGCCCCAGCAAAGCTGCTTTGACGATGCTGGCCCAGACGCTCGCCTTGGAGTGGGCGCCTGACGGTATTCGTGTGAATGTGGTATCCCCAGGTATGACTCATACGCCGATGACTGAGAAAATGTACGCCGACCCCCAAATCAAGAAAGCAAGAGAAGACATCATTCCACTGTCGCGAATTGGGGACCCCGCAGATATCGCGAATGTGATCGAGTTTCTGGTAGGCCCATTGTCGGGTTATGTCACGGGGCAAGAAATCTGTGTCGATGGTGGCTTCAGCAAGTCTATTCTTAGCCATATTCCCGGTCGACCAAGCTCCAACTCCTAAGGCTCGGCGACGCCTGCCCTTCGGGGTTCAGTTCAGCGAGAGGAACGTATACCGCACCGCGCAGGCGAGCATGGCGGCGTCGCAGATCGTGATCATGAAGCAGACCAGCACCCGCTACCAACCCAGCGCCTCGGCACTCTTGCGGCGGTGAACGGTCACCCACTACCCACACGATCGCTGTTAGTCCCCAGATTCCACCCCGAGGCGCGCCAGCCCGAGGGAGTCTCGCTCCTGGCCGTGTCAGTGCGTGCGTGTGCGGCGGATCACATGCCGCATCAGAGGTGCATGTAGCAGCGCGGCGAGCTGGGATCGGAATATGGTGGCGGCGAACCGCTGTTCCAGGCTGTATCGGCGGTTGGTGGGAAAGATCTGACGAATCTGTCGTCGGCGTTCGTCGCGGTCGAAGTTGGTCGCCCGTGCCAGCACCTGTTCGGTCGATTCCTTGAGCGCCTCGACGATCGAGCCGACGTCATGACCGGTCAGCAGTCCGTTTTGCTTCCGGACGATTCCGTCGGCGATCACCGTGTCGATGTTCCCGACGTGGGCGTAATGGACTGCGGCGGCTGTGGCATTGTTCGCTGGCGCGATGTTGATGTCGTCCTTGCGGATCAGGATGAGGTCGGCGCGCTTGCCCTCGGTCAGACTGCCGACTTCGTTCTCGAGTCCGAGAACGTGGGCACCGTCGAGAGTGGCCGCGCGAAGGATCTGGGCAGTTGTGGTGCCGAGGGTGGACGGGAAGAAGCCTTTCCTTGCGAGACGTTCGTTCTCCAGCCCTCGGGCGCCCTGCAGCGCGAGCCGCATCTGGGTGAACATGTCCGAGCTTTGGTTGGACACGATGTCGATGCCCAAGCCGGCGCGTCCGCCAGCCGCAGCGAATCGCTGGAATGCAGGGAAGCCCATGCCCATCTGTAGCTCGGTGTCAGGGGTGATGGAGAGGGTTGCACCGGTCTCTGTCATCAGGCGGAGTTCACGGTCGGTAAGGCTCCAGCCGTGGACAAGCAAGAGATCGTCGGCGAGTTCGCCAGCGCGGTGGAGCCGCTGGACGTACCGGGTGTGTCGGCTCATTTGGCCTAGGCCGGCGTGTGCAGAGATCTTGTGGGCACCGAGTTCGCGAGCGAAGCGGAGTTCGCGCAGGGTGTAGTGGAGTGGGAAGAACTCCAGCTCGGTCAGGGCCATTCCCCAGCGGATGCGCTCGTCGTTGGCTGGTGTGAACTGCTCGGCGCGGATTTGCCGGGCGTCCTCCCAAAGGCGGGCCGGTGGCTCGAAGATTCGGCTGATCTCGTCCGGCTTGCCCAACTCGGGGTTGGGGAACAGCCCGTAGCAGAACACGCCGCCAGCGCCTGAGTCGCGGAAGGCGCGGATCGCCGCGTTGGCGTGCTCGGTCGAGTTCATGATGTGGCAGTGGTCGATGAGCGTTGTGACGCCGGCGTTCAATGCGTCGAGGTAACCGGAGAGGATGCCGATGTAGACGTCCTCGGGTTCGTAGCAGGCGCTGTAGGCGCCTCGGATGATCGCGGTGTAGTCGAGCAGGGTTGCGTCGGTCATCTCGCCGCGCAATTGGGTCTGCCACATGTGGCGGTGGGTGTCAACGAACCCTGGTAGGACGATGTGGCGTGAGGCGTCGATGACCTCGGCGCCTCGGGGAGCATCGAGGCCGGGGCCGATGTGGGTGATCCGGTCATTTTCGATGAGCACGTCGGCAGAGGAAAGTTCGCCGTGGTGGGCGTCCATCGTGAGCAGATGTCCATTGCGGACAAGCATCGTGGGCATCGGCGGTCTCTCGCTCCTGGTGGTAGGCAGTCGCACCGGCGGTGGTTCAGCAGTAGTCGTGATCGGCTGCGGCGGCGTCGGCGGCCAAGCGCAGCGAGCCCATCCAGACGGGACCGTGGCCGGGGACGATGGTGTCGGCGTCGACGGCGGCAAGCCGGGCGAGCGCCGCGCGCGCCTCGTCGGTGGAGGTGTTGAAGAAGCCGGGCAGCAGGTGCGGGGTGTGCTTGCCGCTGACGGGGTGGCCGGTGACCAGCGCGTCCCCGGTCGCGATCACTCCGCGGTCCACGAACAGGTACGCAGTGTGCCCGGAGGTGTGCCCGGAGCACGGTACCGGGACGGGACAGCCGGGCAGGTCCAGGGCTCCGTCGGCGTCCCACGCTCGAGCGTGACCGATCACCGGATGAGTCATCGCCCCGGCGCGGAGGATCTGCCACCCCCAGGTCGCTACCCGCGGCCGCCAGGATCGGCTGACGACGTCCCACGTCGTGGCCTGCTCCCGACGCTCGCCACGGGCCAGCGGCACCTCCTCGGGGTGCATGAACACAGGCACTCCATAGTGCTCCCGTAGCGCGTTCAGCCCGCCCGTGTGGTCGACGTGAGCGTGCGTGAGCAGCACTGCCGTGATGTCACTGGGCCGGTGCCCGACTTCGGCGAGGGAGGCCTCAAGCTGGCCGAGGTCTCCCGGATATCCGGAGTCCACGAGGGTCAACTGCCCGCCGTCCCGCACAACCATCCAGTTCACGGACGTCCCGGTGCCCATCCACACGCCGTTGGCGACCTGCCGCATCGCACCTCCCAAAGACGGAACGACTGTTCCGATCATAGCGTTGACCCTCTACGATCGGAACAGTCGTTCCGATTTGGAGGGAAGAGGATGAGGTTCCGACGGGTTCTCACCGACGCCGGGTTCGAGTACCTGCAGGAGCAGGGCGGGCAATGGCTGCCGGTCGATTCACCGCTGGCACCGTCGCCCTTCTCCGCGAAGTTCGAGCAGAGCCTGGCAGCCGAGCACACTGCGCTCGCGGGCGGGTGCCTTCCGTTTCAGCCGCTGTCGTTCCGCGACTTCATGCTCTCGTCGAAGCACGCCGTCGACGCCGCGCGCGGTCTTGTGAGGCGGTTCCACCCCGGTCAGGCCGCGGTGACCCGGGCAGTCGAGACCGTGACCCGCGCACCGTTCCCGAAGTTTCGGCCGCACCCGTTGTTTGACCGGCAGCCGATCTACTACATGTCGAATCACCTGACATTCGTCCCCAGCGGGGCGCCGGTGTCCACGCCGTCGTACTCAACGGCACTGGACTACGAGCTCGAGCTGGGATTCGTCCTCCGACACGGTCTACGAGACGCGACACCCGAGGAGGCCACCGAAGCGATCGGCGCGTTCGTGCTAGTCAACGACTTCAGCGCGCGCGACGTCCAGCGAGCGGAGATGGCCACGGGTCTCGGCCCGCAGAAGTCGAAGCACTTCCTCAGCTCGATGTCGCAGACCGCGGTAACCGCTGACGACGTGATCGCGGACCTAGACTCGGTGACCGGGACAGTCAGGATCAACGGCAGGGTCGTCAGCCGGGTCACCACCGCCGGTTTGCGCTGGTCGGTGGGGGAGGTGCTGGCGCACGCATCGCTGGAGGAGACTCTGCTGCCGGGAGAGCTGTTCGCCACCGGCACGCTCGCGGGTGGCAGCGGCATGGAGAGCGGCAACTGGCTGCGCGACGGTGACGTCCTCACCCTGGAGCTGGAGGGGATCGGGACTGTTGAACACGCCGTCACCCAGCGAACCTGATCCGCCCGGGCGACTCGGCAAGCGCGACGCCGAGCGGCTGGCCCGCCGAGAGCGCCTCCTCGACACCGCAGAACGCCGCTTTGCTGACGTCGGATACGAAGCAACCGGTCTGCGTGACGTCACCACGGCCGCCGGCACCCGGCTTGCTTCGGTCGCCGAGGAGTTCGGCGGGAAGGAGCAACTCTTCCGGGAGGTGCTCGTCCGGCGCGCCTTGCCGCTGGAGGCGGACCGGCTCGACCGGCTCGCTGCGATCCCACGGACGCTCCATGGGCAACAGAGAGTCGCGGCTATCGTCGACGCCTTCGTCGACCCAGTGCTCGCCCGGGTCGACGGGGGAGGGAGCGATGTCGACGGCTGGCGTAACTACTGCCGTTTCATCGCCCAACTCGCCCACTCGCGCCACATGGTGCAGTTTCTCGTCGAGGAGGACTACAACCGTCTCGCGTTCCGGTTCATCGAGGAGTTCCGCGACACTTACCCACGGGCGGCCGACGCCGCACCCTACGACGGCTACCTGCTCCTGCTGGCCGCCACGCTGGACGTGTTCGCCGACAGCTTCCGGATGGACTCGCTCAGCGGGGGCCGCTTCCACAGCGCCGACCTGCGGCTGCGATGCGACGCGCTGCGCACGTTCACCACGGCCGGGATCACAGCGTTGCTCAGCGCGTGAACGCGACCGCCGGTGTTCTCCAGGGCGGTGGGCCGCGAGGCACCAGACCATCACCGCCGCCGACCCCTACCCAACGATCTCAGCATGGCCCTCGACGCCGTCAACGAGCGGGCAATGGCGCACTAAATTGAGCCAACTCGGGTCTCACCTTTGAGTTAGTTTCCCAACTTCCAGCCTCTGTCTCTGAGGTCGCGCATTGCTTGACTGAACTCATGTAGGGTGTTTTCTTCGCGAATTATCTCGAGGACAACATTGCTTACTCCGCATGTTGCTTCGACGGCGTCGCCCAACCCTTCGAAATCTACCACTCCGGTGCCGATTGGATCATGACCCCATGTTTCCAAACCCGTATCAGAAATATGTACGAGTGCAATAGATTCTTGATGCGAGAGCAGACCCGCTACGGGATCCTCCTCTATGTAAGCGGCATTGGCGACGTCGTACACGAGCTTGAGCACATCGTCGTTGACCGTCCTGACGATACCCACCAGGTCCCGGATGGTAGGAGTGAAGCAATAGGGAGTGTTTTCCAGAAGGAGTCGTGTGCCAGCCTGTTTGGCCAGTGGAATCAGATCGTCCAGACTCTCGTACATCCATCCATACGTTTTTTCGAGTGGAGGTGAAATCATAGGGCGCCTTGTACCGGGGGATATCACGACTTCGGGGACATCCCAAGCTACCGCCAAGTCGATCACCGACTTGATGTGTTCGATACCTTTGCGGCGCATATTTGCGCCAGGGCTCGCCAAATTGATGTCATATCCACCGGCATTGAGTGACCTGATTCGCGCGCCGTGTTCACTGAGCCTTGCTTTCATGACTGAGCGCTCTGGGAGAGATATCTCATCCGGCCAACAATGTGGCGAGCTGATCGGAACTTCGAAGGTCTGATACCCATTGTCGACCAGTTCCGCGATTGCATCAATCGCCGTAGTCGACCATAGATACGAGAACGTGTTGATAATCACGTCGAAACATCCCTCTCGGTTGCCGTCACTTCTTGGCGTGGCTGCTCCAGGCCCGTCCGGGTTGTTCGTCGGTGGGGAGGCCGGCGGCGGCGAGGATGCGATCGAGGAGGAGCTGGGTCTTCACCGCGTCAGCCCCGGACGTCAAGGGCTCACCGCGGTCGCGGACACGGTCCAGGAAGTGGTGAACCGCTCCGGCGAAGCCGAACGTCTGCGTCGCCGTCGCCCAGCCGAAGGCCTCGGGCGACATCTCGCGCATGGTCGTCCCGTCGGGCCGGCTGATCGAGATCCGGTCGGGCGCGGTGACGTTCGCGCTCGCCCCGTCTCCGTAGGCGTCGAGTTTCTCGCTCCAGCCGCCGGCGTCGCGGGCCCCCACGAGCACGCCGGAGTGACCGTTGTCGAACCGGACGAGCGCGGCCACGCCGTCCTCCTGCCAGCGGTCCTCGCCGGCCGCGTGTGCATGGACGTCGACGGGCTCGCCCCCGCAGTACCAGCGCAGCAGGTCGACCATGTGGATCGCGTTCTCGAAGGTGGCGCGGTACTCGGAGCCTGCCCGGTTCTTCTGGGCGACGCAGAAGCTCGCGCCGCTCTCCCCGAAAGCCTCGCGACCGGCCTCGTACACCGGAGCGAAGCGGCGGTTGAACCCGACCATGAGCACCCGTTCTCGTACGGCGGCCAGCTCGGCGAGGGACTGCGCGTCGGACGCGCTCGTCGCCAGCGGCTTCTCGCAGAAGACGTCGACGCCGGCCTCCAGCGCGAGTCGCGTCGCGTGGACGTGCTCCGACCGGGGCGTGAGGACGAACAACGCGTCCAGTTCCTCCGCCTCGAGCAACGCCTCGACCGTCGGACAGGCACGGCGGAAACCCCAGCGCCGCATCAACGGCTGCGGATCATCCTTGCGGGTGACCAATCCCCGCAGCTCCACGTCGTCGCGCGCGACGAGGGTCGGGAGCTGGGCGATGCTCGCGATGTTGCCGGCGCCCGCCACACCGATGCGCAGCACATCTGGACTCGTCACGCGGACGCCACCGTGGCGAGCATCTCGCGGAGCGCGAGCGCGGAGTCCTTGAAGCCGATCGCGGGGTCGGGCAGGTCCTGAGGATGCCACCGGTACTCGTACTCGAGTGAGAGCACGTCGTCGTAACCGCGGCGCACGAGCTCGGAGAGGATGTCAGGCCACGGCACGACTCCCGTACCGACGACCCGGGACCTGACGGCGCGTTCCTCGGCCTTGACCCGGGCGGTGTCCGAGGCCCGGAAGAGCGCCTCCGGGTCCTTGAAGACCAGGTCCTTCACGTGCACGTGGCCGACGAGCTCGCCCTGGACGGCAAAGGCCTCCTGCCAGGTCTCGTCATGGGTGAAGGTCAGGTTGGCCTGGTCGTACAGGACGCGGACGGAGGGGAAGCCGACCTCGCTGACGAGACGGGCGGTATCGGCCGCGGTCTGCGCCATGGTGCCGAAGTGGTTCTCGACGCAGAGCACGACGCCCGCGTCCGCGGCCTCGGGTGCGAGGACGGTCAGCGCGCTCCGCAGCTGCTCCCAGTGCCGGGCGTAGTCGGTGTCCCCCGGGTGCCAGGCGCCGGCGTACACCCGGACGCGGGTCGCACCGACGGTGTGCGCGGCCTCGAGGCATGCGTGGAACTCGTCGATCCCCTGCTGCCAGCTCGCCGCGTCGACGCTGTTGATGGAGGTCGTGTACGGGGTGAGCGCGACGATCGGGACACCTTCGGCGTCGGCGATCGCGGCGGCATGCCGCGCGGACCGCGGGTCCGACGGGCTGATGGCCGCCGGGTAGTCGTCCTGGTAGATGACTTCGGCGGCGTCGAGACCTGCCGTGCCGAACAGGCGCAGCGCTTCGGCGAGGTCACGGCCCGGGGTTCCCAGCGTGTGTCCGGCGATGATCATGAGAGAGGGGTGCTCCTTGCTGGCGGGCGGTTCCAGTCCGCCGGGCCGACGAGGTTCGGGGGGTGCTGCACTCGGGACCGGTCCACGAGCTCCATCAGCAGGCCCCAGGGGGTGACGAAGTACGTCCACCGGTTGCCGGCCACGAGGGGGCTGTCGGGACCGACCTCCTTGCGGCCGCCGAGGACCCGAACGTTGGGGATCGTGCCGAGGTGGGCGATCGCCGCGTCGACGTCGTCGACGACGAAGCACAGGTGATGACCGCCCCGGTCGCTGTGTCGAGGGTGCTGGGTCCGCTGGTCCACGGACTGCCACTCGAACAGCTCGACGTTCAGGTTCGGCGGGAGCCGCAGCATTGCGAGCTCGAGGACGGCGTCCGGCGGGACGTCGAAGTGCGCCGGCATGAACGACGGGTCGGGACCGCGCTGGGAGCGGTAGAGTTCCTCCGCCCCGAGGACCTCGACGAAGAAGCGCACCGCCTCGTCCAGGTCGGGGACGGTGTACGCGGCATGGTCCACGTGACGGAGCCCGGGCAGCAGCCGGCCGGTCACCGGACCGGCCTGGTCGAGGAGCGGACGAGTAGCTGCGGCTGGAGCACCACGTGCTCGACCGGGCCGCCGTTCGCCGCCTGCTCGGCGAGACGGATCGCGATGCGGCCCATCTCGGCGATGGGTTGCCGCACCGAGGTCAGCGGCGGGTTGCTGCGGGCGCCGAGCGCCAGACCGTCGAAGCCCACCACCGAGACGTCGCCGGGGACCGACATCCCCCGCGAGCCGAGCGAGCTGATGAGTCCGAAGGCGACCAGGTCGTTGCCCGCGATGACGGCGGTCGGCCGCTCACGCAGGCTCACGAGCTCTGCCGCGGCACGTTCGCCGGCGCCGGCGCCGATCCCGCTGCTGTCGAGCTCGATCGGCGTCATCCTGTGCTTCTGCGCCAGCGTCCGGTAAGCCTGGCGTCGGTCTGCGGCGGTGTGCGTCCCCGCGATCCCCGAGACGTAGGCGATGGAGGTGTGCCCGAGCTCGAACAAGTGGTCCAACGCGAGCGCGATCCCTGTCGCGCTGTCGACGGTCACCGTGGATGCCTGGTCGCCGGACTCGACCCGGTCGATGACGACCAGCCGCTTTCCGAAGCCCCGGGACTCGAACTCGGCGGGAAAGACCCGGGCGTAGGGCGCGATCACCGCGAAAGGCGCGTACATCGCCTGCATGGCGTCGAGGTACCGGGCCGTGGCGTCCGCCTCATTCTCCGTCACGCACAGCACCAGCTGGTAACCACGCTCCCCCGCGGCGGCCGTCATGGCCTTCGCGAGCTCGGCGAAGTACGGGTTGGTGATGTCGGGGACGACCAGAGGCACGAGGGTGCTGACCTTGGTTCGGAGCGCCTGGGCCAGCGGGCTCATCCTGTAGCCCATGGAGGCCGCCACCTGGAGGACGTGGTCCAGCGTCTCCCGCTTGACGGCCTCGGGGCGGGAGAACGCCCGCGAGACCGTCGACTTGTGGACCCCGGCTGCCGCCGCTACCTCATCGATGCTGGGTGTGGACACCGGTTCTTCTCCTGTCGGCCGTGCGCGTACGCGTCCCAGACGACGGCCATCGTGGTCTCGAGATCGCTGATCCGCGGGAGCTCCACGAAATCACGTCTCAGCTGCTCGGCCACCTGGTCGACGAACAATCCGTACAACGGGTCGCTGTCCACGTCGATGAGTGCGGTCTCCGTGACGCCGTCGACGGAGGTGAACGACGCGTTCCCGTCAGACCAGATGGTCGCGGTCCCCGCGGCGCCGATCCGCAGGAAGGAGCAGTGCCGCTTGAGTGGCGACCCGGGGAACGCATATCCCACCTCGATGGTGGCAATCCGTCCGTCGGCCGTAGTCAGCGTCATCGAGGCGTAGTCCTCGACGCCGCGGCGGTGCAGCATCGACGACACGGCTGCCGTCACCGCTACTTCCTCCGCGCCGGCCGAGCGGAGGAAGAGATCCACGAAGTGCGGAGCGAGGTTGACCATGCACCCGCCGCCGGCGCGCTCGACGTCGAGCATCCACCGACTGCCGTTGACGAGGTAGCGGTCGGGCGGGCCCGCGATGAACTGGACGCTCTCGTACACCGAGCGGCCGGCTCTCGCCAGCCAGCGGTCGGTCGGGCCGCCCCGCTGCACGAGAGGCACGGCGATCGGTACCCCGGCAGCGTCCGCGGCCGCCCGGACGTCGACCAGCTCCTGCAACGACACCCCGGCCGGCTTCTCCACGACGAGCGGGATGCGCCGAGCGACGAGAGCGAGGCAGACCTCGCGCATCACGTCGTGCGGCACGAAGACGTACGCCAGCTCGGCGTCCCCGTGGGCCGCAAGCACTTCCTCCCAGGACTGGTAGAGAGGCGCGTCCCAGAGACGCGCAAGGTGCTCCGTGCGCGACGGGTCGGGGTCGCTGACCCCCACGACGTCGTGCCGCTCGGCGATCCGGTCCGCACACAGGGGCACATGCCAGTGCGACGCGCCGAGGATGATCGTCTTGGCTTTTCTCATGTCCGCGCACCACTGCGGCTGAGAATCCCATCGGCGTCTCCGTGCGACGGCTGGGGCAGCGCGTCGCAACGCACGCGGCAGGCATGCGGATCGCCAGGGCCAGTGGTCATGAACTTCCCATTGAGATCGGTTGCTGAGATCGATTGCAGAAAAATTAACGGAGGACCATCTACCTGTCAACCACCTGGCCGGGCGGCTCCCCGACCACCTGGCCGGCCTGCTGTCCCTACCGGCCTAGCCACAAGGCCGGGCAGTTAGGGCTTGCAGAAGAACAACACGCTGAGTTGATCTCGGTAGCCAGTGTCCCGGAGGGTGGGGTCGGCAGGCTCAGTCTTGTGAAGGGCCTGTGCGGGACATCGTCGATGTCTCGAAGGGGTCCTTCGTGACGTTCAACGTCCTCAAGGGGTCCTTCAGGACCATGCCCACGTCTCGAAGGGGTCCTTCGGGACACCGAACACCGCGCACAGCCGCCACCCGGAGGTCCGTATCACACTCGCGAATCGTTTTCGCGAAATGTCCAGGTTATTTTCCGGCAATCCCTTAAGGCGTGTGCATGTGTGTCTCGAACCGACCGTTCAGGGCATTGCGCATGTCCCGAACGGACGGCCCCACCAAGACAGACACCCACTTGACGACCGCCCCGATCCTTAACTACCCGGCCCTGGGTCTAGCCAGGGTGCGGGCGACCCCAGCGTGTTGGCGCAGCGGAGCACGCTGGGATGCAGCAAAGTGGACGGTTCGGCCAGCCTCTGCGCGGTGCGTACCGTGAAGTGGTGGGTTTCGCCGGTGGTCAGTGAGATGAGCATGTCGTCGACGACCGCGTCGGCGGCCATCTTGTCGGCCAGCAGGGTGAGGTCCCGGACGTAGGAGGTGGCTTGCACATCGACCCGGTAGCCGTCGGCCACGGGTGTGACGCCGGCGGTGAACGGCGCCGGGTCGTAGCGGAGCTCGCGGTCCTCGCCGAACAGGTGGTGGGTGTGGGCGCCGCCGGCGGTCGCGACCAGCACTTCGCTGCTCGGGTCGGCGGGTTCGAGGAGGTCGTCGGTCAGGTCCAGCAGCGCGGTGGACCGGGGCGCCACGCGCAGCCGTAGCTGGGCGGTGGCCAGCGTTTCGCCGGCGAAGGTCTGTCGTGTCGCGTGCACCGTGTCCGTCCAGGGGTGGTCGTGGTCGTTGATCACGACCAGGGTGGGCCTTCCCTGGCGGGGCTGGACGGTCAGCAGGCGCGGCGCGAACGCGTGCTTGAGCGCGTAGTAGAGGGGCTTGGGGCGTTCGTCGCTGTCCACGGCGGACCATGAGGTGACCGGCCAGCAGTCGTTGAGCTGCCAGACGAGGGCTCCCGCGGTTCGCGGCCACCAGGAGCGGAAGTGCTCGATGCCGAACGCCACCGCCCGGGCCTGGTTGAGCTGGGTCGCCCAGTGCCATTGCTCGAAGTCGCCCGGGACCGGCAGGTGGGGCGCGAGGCCGCGGCGCAGTTTGCCGTTCCCGTCCTCGGCTTTCTGGTGGAGCAGGAACGCCGGCGAGGTGGACGTCAACGGCTCGTCGTGGATCCATCGGGTGAGAGTGGCCCAGGTGGGTGGGCCCTGAAAGCCGAACTCGGCACAGAACCGCGGGACCTGGTCGCGGTAGTGGGTGTAGTCCACGGCGTTCCAGACGTCCCATTCGTGGCGGGTGCCGTGATCGGCGCCGTTGGGCGGCAGGTCACCGGGGCTGTAGGGGCTACCCGGCGCGTACGGCCGGGTGGGGTCGAGCTCGTCGACGATCTTGGGCAGCAGCTCGGTGTAGTAGCCGAGGCCCCAGCTCCGTCCCGCCAGACCCTCCTGCCAGCCCCAGTCGGTGTAGGCGGGGAGGTTCTCGTTGTTGCCGTTCCACAGCACGAGGGACGGGTGGGCGACCAGGCGAGTGACGTTCTCCCTGGCCTCGGTCTCGACCTCCGCGCGCAGCGGCTCCTCCTCGGCATAGAAGGCGCACGCGAACGGGAAGTCCTGCCACACCATCATGCCGCGTTCGTCGCAGGCGTCGTAGAAGTCGTCGGTTTCGTAGATTCCGCCGCCCCAGACCCGCAGCATGTTCATGTTCGCGTCGACTGCCTGGTCGATCCGGCGGGCAAGCCGCTCTTCTGTGACCCGGGTGAGCAGGTGGTCGTCCGGGATCCAGTTGGCGCCCTTGGCGAAGACGCGCTCGCCGTTGACGACGAAGGTGAACGGCGTGCCGGTCTCGTCCGGTTCGGTGTCCACTGTGACGGTGCGGAACCCGATCCGGCGCCGGACGGTCTCCACCTGCTGACCGTCGGCCAGGAGCGTGACGGTCAGGTCGTAGAGCGGCTGGTCGCCATAACCTACCGGCCACCACAACCGGGCGTCCGGCACGAGCACGGCGACGTGCGCGACATCGTCGGCGACCGTCACCCGTTCCGTGCTGTCACCGACCGCGACCAGCACGGTGTAGTCGCGGTCGGTGGCGCGGTCCAGTTCCAGGTGTACGTCGACGCGGCCGGTGCCGTCGGCGTCGACGGTGACGAGCGGGCGCACCTGGGCCAGCCGGGCGGTGTCCCACCGTTCGAGCCGGACGGGTTTCCAGATGCCGGCGGTCTGCAGGTCGGGTCCCCAGTCCCAGCCGAAGGAGCAGGCCATCTTGCGGATCGCGTTGTACGGGTGGGGGTAGGCCCGCTGGCGCCAGCCGAGCCCGGCCTCCAGCCGCTCGGCGTGGGTGAGCGCGGATCCCAGGGTCACGGTCAGGTCGTTGCCGCCGTCGCGCAGCGACTGCCCGACGTCGAAGCGGTAGCCGCGGTGCATGTTGGCGGTGTCACCGAGCACCTCGCCGTTCAGCTGGATGGTGGCGACGGTGTCGATGCCGTCGAAGACCAGCTCCACCCGCTCACCGGGCCGGAGCGCCTGCGCCTGGAACGCCGTCGAGTACCGCCAGTCGACGCGGTGCATCCAGGTCAGCGCCGCCTCGTTCCGGTCGAGGTACGGGTCCGGGATCAGGTCCGCGGCCATCAGGTCGAGGTGAGTGCTGCCGGGGACCTGAGCTGGCACGTCCAGTCCGGCGAGGAAGTCCGGCACCGGACCACCCACAGCACGCAGGCGCCAGCCGTCGTGCAGGTTGATGCGCGTCATAGCCAGGATACTTACGTAGATAAGCGAAGTAAGTCAACAAGCTGCAGCGCATGGTGCAAGTCGGACGACAGTGGCGGCACGACTCGATCTATGCTCACCAGTATTGACGAGTTACTTAGGCAAATTAATAATGGCCGGAGCAGCACGTCAGAGAGGACGTCGTGATGGTGTCGAGGAATCCCGGCGCGCGTGTGCGCGCCGCAGCCGTCCTGGTCGCCGCGGCGGTCGTGGCCGCCGGGTGTGGATCGGACACGTCGGCGGGAGGCGAGAGTGCCACGCTGGTGGCCTACACCGGCCAGTCCACCGACTACCAGATCAACTTCAACCCGTTCACGCCGAGCGCCATCGGCGGGACGGGGACGATCTTCCAGACCCTGTTCTTCTACAACATCCTCGGCAACGACGAACCGACACCACGCCTGGGCACCAAGTTCTCGTGGAACGCGGACGGCACACAGCTGTCCGTCACGCTTCGAGACGGTGTGACCTGGTCCGACGGCGAGAAGTTCACCGCCGCCGACGTCGTGTTCACCCTCGACATGATCAGCAAGAACAAGGGCATGAACAACACCGGCTACACCGGACGGGCCACCGCGGTCGACGACACACACGTGACCATCGCGTTCGACCAACCGTCGTTCGTGGACGGCCCGTCGGTCCTCGGCAAGACCTACATCGTGCCCGCGCACAAGTGGAAGGACATCGCCGAGCCCGCGGTGGCCGTCGTGAAGGACCCGGTCGGCACTGGACCGTACCTGCTGGCGGAGTTCAAGCCGCAGGCCTACACGCTCGAGGCGAACCCGAAGTACTGGGGTGGCGAGCCCGCCGTCAAGAAGATCCGCTACCTCGCGCTGTCCGGCAACCAGTCCGGCGCCACCGCGCTCAAGGCCGGACAGATCGACTGGCAGACCGGGCCCGTGCCGGACGTCAAGGACGTCGAGACGAACTACCCCGGCTACAAGGCCGTCATCAACCCCGTGAACCAGATCGTGCTGGACACGTGCGGCAACACCGCCCTGGGCTGTCAGGGTCCCCAGACCGACCCGGCCGTGCGGCAGGCGATCTACCAGGCCATCGACCGAACCCAGCTCAACGCGCTGGCGTTCGAGAACACCGGCAGCAAGGTCTCCCCCAGCTTCCTGCTCCCGGACCGGGACGGCGCCCTCATCTCCGACAAGCTGCACAACCGAACCGCCCCCATGCGGCCGGACCCGGCCAAGGCCCGGCAGATCCTGGAGAGGGCCGGCTACGTCAAAGGCCCCGACGGCATCTACGCCAAGGACGGCCAACCAGTGGCCCTGACGCTGAAGACCGTCTCCGGCTGGACCGACTACATCACCGCGGCGAACACGATCAGCCAGCAGCTGAAGGAGACCGGCATCCAGCTCACCCCGCAGCAGCTGTCCTGGAACGAGTTCGTCGACGCCAGGGACCGCGGCGCCTACCAGCTGGTCATCGACTCGCTCTACCAGGGTCCCGCACCGGACCCGTTCTACATCTACAACTACTTCTTCAGCACCGGCCAGACCGCCGCGGTCGGCGCCAAACCCGGCCCGAACGTGAGCCGGTTCTCCGACCCGCAGGTCGACCAGGCCATCGAAGCGCTCAAACGCGTCAACCCCACCGACATCGACGCGCGGAAGCCCTACCTGGAGACGATCCAGACCCGCATCGAGCAGGCGATGCCCTACATCCCGGTCCTCACCCAGGGCACGATCACCGTCTACCACGACGCCAAGTTCACCGGCTGGCCAACCAACGACGACCTGTACGCCTTCCCGGCTATCTGGGCGCATCCCGACAACGCGGAGGTCTTCCTCCGCCTCAAGCCAGCCGGCGACTGAGACCGGGCCGATGCGGTACTACCTGCGCAAACTGGCCTTCTACCTGGTCGCCCTCTGGGCCGCGGTGACGTTGAACTTCTTCATCCCACGGATGATGCCCGGCGATCCGGTGGACATCCTCATGGCGAAGCTGCAACAGCGCGGCGCCGGCGTCGACCCGGCCGCCCGCCGAGCCTACGAGCTGCTGCTCGGCACCCACTCCGACGAACCGCTGCTCCGGCAGTACCTGTCCTACCTGGGAAACCTGGTGCGCGGCGACTTCGGGATCTCGGTGAGCGACTTCCCGACCCCGGTCTCGACGATCATCGCCACCTCCCTGCCGTGGACCGTCGCGCTGGTCGGCATCGCGACGGTCCTGGCCGTGCTGTCCGGGACCGCGCTGGGGGTGTTCGTGGGCTGGCGGCGCGGCACCTGGCTGGACTCCCTGGTGCCCGCCACCACCGTGCTCGCCGCGGTGCCCTACTTCTGGCTGGCGCTCGTCCTGGTCGCCGTCCTCGCCTCCGCGCTGGGCTGGTTTCCCCTCCTCGGCGGGTACGACGTCGTCCTGAGCCCCGGCTGGAACGCCGACTTCCTCGGCTCCGCGCTCTACCACGGCATCCTGCCCGCGCTGACGATCGTGCTCTCCTCGGTCGGCGGCTGGCTGCTGGGCACGCGCAACATGATGGTCGCCACGATGGCCGAGGACTACGTGCTCACCGCCAGGGCGAAGGGCCTACGCGAGCGGCGCATCATGGTCTGGTACGCGGCACGCAACGCGGTGCTGCCGTCGGTCGCCGGGTTCGCGATCTCCCTCGGTTTCATCGTCGCCGGCTCGATCGTCACCGAGCAGGTCTTCGCCTACCCCGGTATCGGGTCGAAGCTGCTGCAGGCGGTGCAGAACAACGACTACGCGCTCATGCAGGCCATCTTCCTGGTCATCACCGTCGCCGTGCTCGGCGCCAACCTCGTCGTCGACCTCCTGTACGGGCTCATCGACCCCCGCACCCGGGCAGGTGAGCGATGACGCGGCGCAACCTCGTGCCGCGCTGGTCCCCCAAGCTCGCCATCGGCGCCACGCTCGTCCTCACGATCACCCTGTTCGGGCTCGTCGGTCCGCTGCTCGTCGGCGACCCGGACCAGATCGACAACATCGGTCTGACACCGCCCAGCGGCGCGCATCCGCTGGGCACCACCCAGACCGGTCAGGACGTCCTCGCCCAGATCGCCTACGCCACAAGGGGTTCCCTCTACATCGGCCTCCTCGTGGGCGTCATGGCCACGTTCCTGTCGGCGCTGTTCGGCATCGTCGGCGCCTACGTCGGCGGCGTGGTCGACGAGGCGTTCTCGCTGTTGTCCAACGTGATGCTGGTGATTCCCGGCCTTCCGCTGGTCATCGTGATCTCCGCGTTCGTCCCGCCGGAACAGCGTGGCACCTGGACCATCGCGGTGGTGCTGGCGATCACCGGCTGGGCCGCGTCGGCGCGGGTGCTGCGGGCACAGACCCTGTCCCTGCGTGGCCGGGACTACGTGCTGGCCGCCCGCGTCGCAGGGGAACGGCCCTGGCGGGTCATCGGCGTCGAGATCCTGCCGAACCTGTTGCCGCTGCTCGCTTCCCAGTTCGTGTTCGCCGTCATCTCGGCGATCCTCAGCGAGGCAGGCCTGTCGTTCCTGGGCCTGGGCGCGTCTTCCTCCTCGACGCTGGGCACGATGCTCTACTACGCGCAGAACGGCTTCGCCCTGCAACGCGACGCCTGGTGGTGGTTCGTGCCGCCCGGGCTCGTCATCGCCCTGTTCGGCTGCGGTCTGGCCCTGGTGAACTTCACGATCGACGAGATCATCAACCCGAAGCTGCGGGACGTGCGGCGGCGCGCGGGTGCCGTGGCCCACCACACCCCCGCGCCACCTTGCCCGGAAGACCATGCGGTGCTGTCCGTGACCGGCCTGTCCGTGACGTACCAGGGCGAGCGCCCGGTGCGGGCGGTGCGGGACGTCTCGCTCACGCTGCGGCGGGGCGAGATCCTCGGCCTGGCCGGTGAGTCGGGCTGCGGCAAGACGACCCTCGCGTACGCGGTCAACCGGCTGCACCAGCCACCCGCCGAGGTCACCGACGGCTCCGTGACCTTCCACGACCGGACCGACGGCGATCTCGACGTACTCGCCCTGCCCCCCGACGAGCTGCGTGCCTTCCGCTGGTCGAAGCTCTCCATGGTCTTCCAGGGCGCCATGAACGCGCTCAACCCGGTCCTCACCATCCGGGCACAGCTGCAGGACGTGCTCACCACCCACCGACCGGCCATGTCACGCGCGGCCCGGCGGGCCCGCTGCGCCGAACTGCTCGCACTGGTCGGGGTCGATCCTGGGCGGTTGCGCTCCTATCCCCACGAGCTGTCCGGCGGGATGCGGCAACGGGTGATGATCGCCATGGCGCTGCTGCTCGAACCCGCGGTCGTGATCCTGGACGAGCCGACGACGGCACTGGACGTGGTCGTGCAGCGCGGCATCCTCCGGGAGATCATGCGACTGCGCGACGAGCTCGGCTTCGCCGTCCTGTTCATCACCCACGACCTGCCGCTGTTGCTGGAGGTCGCCGACCGGATCGCCATCATGCGCGACGGCGAGATCGTGGAGTCCGCGCATGCCGAGGAGGTCCGGGACCGGCCACGGCACCCGTACACCCGGCAGCTTCTCGAGTCCTTTCCCAGCCTCACCGGCGAAACAGGAGCCTTCGTGCGATCGGCAGGTACCCCATGACCACACTCGAGGTGGCCGACCTGGTCAAGGACTTCCGCATCCGCGGTGGCCTGCGCCGCACGCGGCTGCGGGCCGTGGACCACGTCTCGTTCACCCTCACCCCGGGCCGCACCGTAGCGCTGGTCGGCGAGTCAGGATCCGGCAAATCCACGATCGCCCGGATCATCGCCCGCCTGGAACGCCCCACCAGCGGCCGGGTCACCCTTCGCGGACCCGACGGCGAGCCGGTCCCCAACCACGCCTACCGGCACCACGTGCAGATGGTGTTCCAGGACCCCTTCGCCTCGCTGAACCCGTTCCACACCATCGCCCACCACCTGGCCCGCCCGCTGCGACTGCACGGCCGAACCCGCACACGCGAGGAGACCTGGTCGGCGATCGTGGAGCTGTTGACGCGGGTCAGCCTGCCGGCCGAGGACATCGCACACCGCCGGCCGCACGAGCTGTCCGGCGGGCAGCGCCAGCGGGTGGCCATCGCCCGCGCGCTGGCGCCAGGCGCGACCGTCATGGTCGCGGACGAACCGGTGTCCATGCTGGACGTCTCCATCCGGCTCGGTGTGCTCAACCTGCTGGCCCGCTTACAACGCGAGCAACACCTCGCCGTCCTCTACATCACCCACGACCTGGCGACCGCTCGGCACTTCGCCGACGACATCCTGGTCCTCTACCGCGGGCGGGTCGTCGAGCGCGGCCCGGCCGACGAGGTCATCCGCAACCCGCGACACCCCTACACCGCACTGCTCGCCGCGGCGTCACCGGATCCGGCCGCGCGGGGCCGATCCTTCGACATCGACCCCGCCGACGTGGTCAAGGCGGGCAGCGCCCCACCCTGTGTTTTCTAACTCGGGCAAGGCCGCCTCACGCCTTCGGCGAGCGGCCTCGGTTCAGTTTGCTTGGGTGGCCGCGGGCACCGGCCGTGCCCCGTCCTCGGCTCGGGCATGCCCGAGTGTCAGCGTGCTCTGCAGGACGAGCACCGCCCCGCCGATCGCCGCGGCGTCCGACCCGTTGACCGACGGCACCACCCGCACCGGATGCGCCCGCCGAGCGAACATCCGGCGGTCCACCTCCTGCTGGATCACCGCCTGGTAGATCGATCCCGCCACCGCGAAACTCGGCCCGGCCAGCACGATCGCGTCCACATCGAACAGCGTCGCCATGGTGACCGCGGCGCTGCCGAGATAGCGCGCCGACCGCTCCACAAGGCCACGGGCCTCGGGATCGCCGACGTTCGCGGCCGCCGCGATCCGCGCGAACTCGGTCAGGAGATCAGTGCCGGCCGGGTCGAGCGCCAGTCGCTGAGCGAGTCCCGGTGTCGCCAGCGCCTGCCGAACCAGAGCCGACGGGCCGGCGTAGTTCTCCAGGCACCCCACATTGCCGCACGGACACTCGTCGCCGTTGACATCGATCGAGATGTGGCCGATCTCCACGCTGTTCGACGAACTGCCCCGGTAGACCTCACCGGCGACCACCACCCCGCCGCCGATCCCGGTGGCCATGTAGATGCAGCCATAGGTGCTCTGCGGGTCCACCGCACCCATCCAGTACTCGCCGATTGCGGCCGCCGCCGCGTCGTTGTCGAGCACGACGGGCAGGCCAAGGCTCTCCGCGAGCCGCTCCGCGACCGGATAGTCGAGCCACTCCTTGGTGGGTTGCGGCGTCAACAGCACTCCCCCACCCCGGTCCTGCGGGCCGTAGCTGACCAGACCGACCCCCAGCACCTTCTCACGGTCTACGGCCGCCGTCGTCAGCAAGGCGTCCACCTGCGACGCCACCAGCGGCAGCGCCCGCTCCGGCGGCATCGACGCCACACCCTGGAACGAGGTCCGAGCCACCTGCCGTCCCGCCAGGTCGACGACCACGATGACGCACGTGTTGCGCTCGACCTGTATTCCCACGCTGTACCGGGCCAGCGGGTTGAGCTGGACCAGCGTGCGTGGCTTGCCGCCCGTCGGCTCACCCCGGCCAGCCTCGACAACCAGGCCGTCACCCATGAGCTCGCGCACGACCTCGGAGATCGTCGCGCCGGTGAGACCGGTCGCCGCCGCAAGCTCCACCCGGCTGATCGTGCGCGCCGCTCTGATCACGTCCAGAACCAGGCCGCGCGTCTTCGGCCGGCTTGCCCAGATCGGGCTCCTCGCCACGGTTCCCTCCTCCATCCCACCGCTTTACCAGGTTACTTTACTTACGCCTCTCGCGTTCACCCAGATCGCCTACGCCAGGCTCCCGCCAGCACGCCTACTGTGACGTTGACTTTCGTAAGGAAGTTAATAAACAATCCTGGGAGCGCTCCCATCGACAGGAGGAGTTCAGATGACACATCGTCGTGCACTGCTCGCCGCCGGCGCCGCCAGCGCGCTGATTCTGGGTGGCATGGCAACGGTCCCCCTACCCGCCGCGGCGGCCGGCACCGGCTGTTCGGTCAGCTACACGGTGCAGAGCCAGTGGCCAGGCGGCTTCACCTCCAACGTCGCGATCACCAACCTCGGTGACGCAGTGTCGAACTGGACGTTGACGTTCGACTTCCCCAACACGAGCCAGAAGATCACCCAGGGCTGGAGTGCCACCTGGACCCAGTCCAACGCTCGGGTGTCGGCGGCCAGCATGAGCTGGAACGGGTCGCTCGGCACAGGTGCGTCCACAACGATCGGATTCGCCGGCTCGTGGAGCGGCACCAACCCGACACCGACGTCGTTCGCGCTGAACGGCACCACGTGTACCGGGTCGGTGACCCCGCCGCCCACCGATCCACCGCCCACCGATCCCCCACCAGCCAGCGGACCGGCGCCGAAGCTGCACGTCTCCGGCAACAAGATACTCACCCCGGACGGCAAGCCGTACCGGTTGCTGGGTGTGGACCGCTCCAGTGGTGAGTTCGCCTGCGTGCAGGGCAAGGGCCTGTGGGACAGCGGCCCGGTCGACCAGGCTTCCGTCGACGTGATGAAGACCTGGAACATCCACGCGGTCCGGATCCCGTTGAACGAGGAGTGCTGGCTGGGTGTCAACGGCTCACCCAGCGGCGCCATCTACCAGCAGGGCGTCAAGGACTACGTGAACCTGCTGGTCGCGAACGGCATCAACGTGATCCTCGACCTGCACTGGAACTGGGGCGCCTACACGAACGGACCGGACTGGCACTGCAAGGACGAACACGCGACCTGCCAGAAACCGATGCCCGACGCGCGGTACGCCCCGCAGTTCTGGACCGGGGTCGCGACTGCGTTCAAGGGCAACGACGCGGTCGTGTTCGACCTGTTCAACGAGCCGTACCCGGAGATCGGCAGCAACTGGGACAAGACCCTGGGCTGGCAGTGCTGGCGAGACGGCGGCACCTGCACCGGCCTCCCCTATGAAACCGCCGGCATGCAGGACCTCGTCGACGCGGTGCGGGCCACCGGCGCGACCAACGTCCTCATGCTGGGCGGCCTGGAATGGGCCAACGACATGCGGGAGTGGCTGACGTACAAGCCGACCGACCCGCGGAACAACCTCGCCGCGTCCTGGCACTCCTACAGCTTCAACGCCTGCGCCACCGAGTCCTGCTGGGACAGCCAGGTCGCCCCACTCGCCCAGCAGGTCCCGGTCGTGGTCGGTGAGTTCGGCCAGGACAACTGCGGCTTCGACTACATGCAGCGGCTGGTGAACTGGGCCGACGCGCACGGCATGGGCTATCTCGCGTGGACCTGGAACCCGTGGGGCTGCAGCACCGGCGGCGTGCTCATCAAGGACTGGAACGGCACACCGGAGCCTGGCGTCGGCGAGGGTCTGAAGGCCCACCTGCTCACCCAGGACCCTTACCGAACTCCGTAACAGCCCAGGCGCGTGTCGAGCCGCCCTCGCCGCACAGCCAGGGCGGCTCGACTACGGACAGGTGATCCCGTGCAAGATCCCGGTGTGCTGTTATTCGGCGGGGACTACAACCCCGATCAATGGCCGGAGGAGGTGTGGGCGGAGGACTTCGCACTGATGCGCACCGCATCGGTCAACCTCGCGACCGTCGGCGTGTTCTCCTGGTCCCGGCTACAGCCCGCCCCCGACCGTTTCGAGTTCGACTGGCTCGACCGCGTCCTCGACGGCCTGCATGCCGCCGGTGTGGGCGTGTGCCTGGCCACGCCCACCGCGTCACCACCGCCGTGGTTCACCCGCCTGCACCCGGACGCCCTCCCCGTCACCCGCCAGGGGACACGCCTGACCCACGGCTCCCGCGACACCTACTGCGTCAACGCCCCCGCATACCAACAGGCGAGCGTGCGGATCGCCACCGAACTGGCCAACCGCTACCGCCAGCACCCAGCCCTGCGTCTGTGGCACGTCCACAACGAGTACGGCACGTGGTGCTTCTGCCCGCACTGCGAACGCGCCTTCCAGCAGTGGCTGCGCGAGCGGCACGGCACCCTGGACGCCCTCAACAAGGCGTGGAGCACCGCCTTCTGGTCCCAACGGTACGACCGGTGGGACGAAATCCTGCCGCCGCGCGCCACCCAGTACCTGTCCAACCCCGCACACGAGCTCGACTACCGCCGCTTCCTGTCCGACTCGATGATCCACCACTACCGCCAGCAGAAGGCCGTACTCGCTGGCGGGGCGCCGGTGACCACCAACTTCGTCCTCGGCGGCTGGGTACCCGTCGACCACGCCGCCTTCGCCCGCGAGGTCGACCTCGTCGCCATCGACCACTACCCCACGACCGTCGGCGGGGCACCGGCCGAACGCGCCTTCGCCGCCGACCAGGCACGCGGCTGGGCTCGCGCCGCCGGCCATCCGGACGGCCGCTGGCTGCTCATGGAGCACGCAGCCGGCGCGATCCACGCCGACGGGGTCGTCCAGTCACTGCCCGAGGGCTCGATCACCGAGGCGGCCGAGACCTACCTGGCCCGCGGCGCCGCCGGCATCATGTACTTCCAGTGGCGCGCCTCCCGCGGCGGCGCCGAACAGTGGCACCCGGCGATGATCCCCCACGAGGGCCCGGACAGCCCCGTCTTCCACGAGGTGACCAAGCTCGGCGCGGCACTGGCCACACGCACGCCCAAGGTCACCGACGCCGACGTCGCGCTCGTCTACGACGAACAGACGATGTGGGCCTGGCAGGCAGAACACCTGCCGACCCGGCACCTGGACTACGAACGCCTGGCCATGCGCTGGCACGCCGCCCTCACCGAAGCCCACGGCACCGTCGACGTCATCCCACCCGACACACCCCTCGACCGCTACCGGCTGGTCGTCGTCCCCGCCCTCTACCTGATGTCCGCGACGACACACACCTGGCTGCGCTCCTACCCCGGCGACATCATCCTGACCGCCACCAGCGGCACGGCCGACGAACACGCACGCGTGACCCCCGCATCGCTGGACGACCTCATCGGCGCCCACATCACCGCACGACGCTGGCTACCACCAACCGAGTCCGTCCCACTCGCCGACGGCCGCACCGCCGGACTGTGCTTCGAAACGCTCCGCCCGACCACAGCTCGCGTGCTGCTCACCACGACCGAAGGCGCGCCGGCGGTGATCCGCAACAACCGCGTGACCTACATCGCGGCACCAGACCTCGTGGAACTGGCTCAATGAACGATGAGCTCCGGGTTCGTTCCGACCAGCCGGGCCACGCCGTACTCCACAGCGCGTGAACCGTCTTCCGGGATCGGCAGTCCGCGGCGAGGAGCACTCGCGAGGACTGTGGTCGGTCGTTGCTTCAAGCGAATCTTGTGTTGAGCCAGTGAGGGCGGGGGCGCCGACGCCGGCACGCTGACCTCGGAGGTACGCGGCTTCTTCGCCCGCCCGACGACGGACGGCACGTTCTTCGACTCGCCGTACGAGTACGACCTGGCGTGGTTCCAGCGCGGCCGGTTCCTGACCGGGCCACCACGCGCGGTCAACGCCGCGCGGCCCGGTGCTCGGCCGCTGCGATCAGGCCGAGGATGTAGCCGTACCCGTGGGCGTAGGCCTGCGAGCGACCGGGGTCGGCGTCGGTCTCGGGCACGTGGTCCGGGTCGACCGCGCCCGCATAGCCCGCGTCGGCGAGGATGTCGATGATCCGCGCGTGGTCGATGTCGCCGTCGTCGGGCCAGGTCTCGATGAAGTCGTCGCGGCGGCCCTTGATGTTGCGCAGGTGGATGTTGAACAGCCGGTTGGTGGCGGCCAGCCGCCGGACGATCGGGTAGATCTCCCGCGTCGGGTCCCACAGCATCTCGGCGAGCGTGCCGCAGCACAGGTTGAGGCCGTGGTACGGGCTGCGCCGCAGGTCGAGGAACCGGAACAGGCCCTTGCCGCCCGGCACGCTGAGCACGTTCTCCTCGACGCCGCGGTACCCGCCGGGTGGCGTGCCCGGGTCCTGTGGGTGGCAGGCGAGCCGGACGCGGTACTCCTCGGCCACCGGGACGACCCGTTCGAGGAAGTAGTCGATCCGCTCCCAGTAGGTGTCCGGGTCGACCTTGCCCGCGATCGTGTCCGGCAGGCTCCGGTCGAGGTCGGCCGCCCGGTACTGGCGCAGGGTCACGCCACCTCGGCCGGTGACCTCGCCGTGGTGAGCACGCCGAGGATGCTCATGTTGTACTTGATCGTCCCGACGCCCGCTTTCGCGCAGGCGACGATGTTCTGCTGGACGTCCTCGATGTCGCGGTCCCGGTCAGGGCTGCGGCCCATCATGATCCCCGGCCGGTGGTCGTTGTCGATCAGTGACGACTCCAGGAACGGCAGGGCGACCATGTCCATCTCCATGCCCTGGCTCTCGATGCGTTCCTTCTCCGCCGCCACCTCGGACTCGAGCCAGTAGCCTCGATCACCGGTCTCCTGGTCGTAGGGCGGGTCCACCGGGTAGCCGCACACCCGTACGACGCCGTGCCGCTTGAACTCCTGGAGTACGGCCGGTGTCCTGGCGCGCCGCTGCGTGCCCAGCACCATCCTCGGTTTCGCCGGGGGCCTGCCCGACGGCGCCGCCTCGGCCGGTGTGCCCATCATCGACACCAGGCCGGCACCCGCCGTCACCGCGCCGCCACGCAACAGCGACCTGCGATCCACTTTGATCGTCCCCAATCCTTTGTCCTTTGTGGATAGTTACCGATCCGCTCGGAGCACCGGGGAACTGTCCGCTGGTACCGCGATCGCGCTCGCGGGTGTCAGGTCGACGCGATACGTCTGGCCGGCGCGCACCGAACGAGCCACGGCACGCGCTTCGGCTTCGGTGGCGAACCGTTGTGTGCGTAGCACTTCCGTGCCGCCCGACCGGATGGACTCGACCGGGCCTACCCCGGGCAGGAACCCGCGGTAGGAGTCCTGGACGTCGAGTTCGAACTGGACGTACCAGCCGCCCGGGTCGTGTACGAAGCTGTCGGTGCCGATCGCGATCCCGTTCGCCAGTAACGGCAGCCGCGGGTTGACGTTCTGTGCCTTGTCGAAGCCGTGCAGGACCTGGCCGCCGTCGACGAGCCGCACGCGCACGTCCCGCACACCGTCCTCCCGGCCTGGCTTGGGTGGGCCGAGTGCCTCGATGCTGCGCGTCGCTACCTGGTACCGCTTCTCCAGGTAGTTGACCCATTCACCACGCGTCAGCGCGTCGAGCATCGTCAGGCGGCGACCGCGGTTCGCCGGGTCGCGGTTGTAGGCCTTGAGTGCCTGGTAGACCTCGATGATCGGGTACTGGTTGGCGTGCTGCCCGGTCACGAAGTCGACGTCGACGGTCTGCTGCAGCCAGGCCAGGTTGTAGGCGAAACCCAGCCGCCGCCAGCCGTTGGTCGCGGTCGGGGTTGCGTTGTTCCAGCCGTAGCCGCCCATGTAGCCGAACGTCAACGGCTTGCCGTGGTGGCGCACCTCGAACACGAACGACGTCGACCCTGCCGTGTGTCCGGGTGTCCACAGTGGCTTGATGCGGACGTCGCCGAAGTCCAGCCACCGGTCGTGGTCGAAGAACTGCGTGCGTTGCCGGATCAGCTTCTGGCTCGCGGGCAGGTCACCCGGCAGGTCCCACGAGTTGCCGACCGCGTCGGACTCGATGCCGACGACGTCCTCACGCGGGGACAGCAGCTCGACCCTGCCGCCCGCGTTCTCGATCATCGTGACCAGCTCGACGGTCGTGCCGTAGTGGTCGCCGTGCCCGTGCGGCATGAGCACGCAGTCGATGTCCCTCGGGTCGAGCCCGACCGCCTCGATGTTCTTCCAGTACTGGTAACCGCTGTTCGGCCAGCCGGTGTCGAGGAGCACCAGCCGGTCCGCGCAGCGGAAGAGGTACAGGGACACCTCGTTGTCGCCGACGCAGTAGAACGTGCCGGGCACGATCTCGAACGGTTCGGTGCTGCGGGTGTACGGCGCTGCGGTCACACCGGTCGCGACGATGTCCACGTACGGCACACCGGACACCGGATCGACGCCCTTGTCCGCGAGCAGAGCGCTCTGCGTCGGCACGTCCCACACCGGTTTGCCGTCGGACCGGTCCCGCGGCGTGAAGTAGAAGACCTGCCGCACCCGGGCCCTCGACGCCTCGCGGTAGCTCCGGTCGAACACCACGAACGCGGCCTGGCGGTCGGTGGTGGTGTGGGCGTGGTCGCGGGTCACCGGGATCGCGCCCACCACGGACGGCGCCGACGCCGCCCAGTCCCGCGTGTCGACCCGGTAGACCTCGACGTCGTCCGCGAACCGGTAGGTCTCCTCGTACCGGCGGACCGGCCTGGACAGCGGCCGCCCCGCGATGTCCTCGGTGATCTCCCTGCCGTCGCCGACGGTGATCGTGGTCCGGTCCCTGGCGTAGACCCAGCCCGCCGCGACCATCGCGCCGGGCACGCCGGCACGCCTGGCCAGCTCCGGCCCGTACTTCTGCGTCACGAACACCGGGTTCGCGCCCTTGGTGAGCGCGGTGTGGAACGTGTCGACGGCGTTCTCGGCGACCACGACGTCCCCGCCGGACGTCACGAAGTCGACCAGCGCGCCTACGGTGACCGACCCCGCGATGGCTCTGGCGTCGGCCTCGCTCACCGGTCCGGTGTGGACGGTCGTGCGTCTCCCCCTCGTGAGCAAGGGAACGCTGACCCGTACCGTGCCGCCGTCAGTGGTGATCTCCGGTGCGCCGATGACGAAACCCACCGACACCCGATGATTGTCCGAAGCGGACTCGGCGACGGCCGTACCACCGGCCGTCGCGATCGCGCCGCTTCCCGCGAGCACGGCACCCGCGCGCAGCAACGAGCGCCGATCCATGGCCCTACCCATGCGTCTACTCCCACCTGTCCGAACAAGACACGGGAAAACCCTGTCTCCGTTGGGGAACGCTGCACCGGTGCGCACGGGCAAACCGAGCCTAAGTCGCGGGGATCACACCCGTCCAAGGCCGTTTGGGCATCACCTTATGCCCGAACGGCATCACGCGCCGGCGCTGATCTGCTGGGTCAGCTTGAGGAGCTCTTCGACGTGGTAGAGCTCGGTGATCTTTCCGTCGGCGATGCGCATGATGTCGTTTCCGTTGATGTCGACCTTGTTGCCGCTGGCCGGAAACCCGAACGCCTCTCCGGTGTGGGTCGCGGTCATCCGCCAGTGGAGGACCACCCAGCCACCGAGTAGCTCCTCCTGGAACAGGATCCGGTGCTGTGTGTCGGAGAATCCGTCGCGCACCGAGGCGATCAGCGCCCGCATGCCGTCGATGCCTGAGGCGGCCTCGCCGGCGGGGTTGTGGTCGATCAGGTCCGGCGCGAACACCTCGTCCGCCCCGGCGACGTCACCGGTGTCGTAGAGCTCCAGTTCGCGCGCGGCGACCCGCAGCGCCGTGGTCGGGGCCGAGCGCACCAGCTCGCTCGCGGTGTTGGCCGTGGTGATCCCGAGCACCTTCTGCCGGAATACCCGATCGCCCGGTTCCTGACGGTGCTCGACGGAACCTGGGCGACGCTCATCGTTCGAGAGCTGCTGACCGGGCCGAAACGCTTCACCGAACTGCGGGACGGGCTGCCGGGGATCAGCCCCAAGACTCTGTCCTCACGGCTGCGACGCTTCGTCGGTGCCGGGCTGGTCACCGCACCTCCTACCCGGAGATCCCGCCCCGCGTGGAGTACCGGCTCACCCCGGCGGGCGAACGGCTCGAGGTCGTGCTGAACGCCATGGCCGCCTGGGCCGACAGGACCTCCCCCGCCAGGTCATACTGGGTCCGTGACGACGGGGCCTCTGATGACTGGAGTGGACGACACCGGCAACGGTTCGGCGCGACGTCGGCGGGTTGACCCCGAACGCCGGGCCCAGTTGCTCTCCGACCTTGAGGAACTCGTGCTCGCCGAGGGTTTCATGGCGTTGAGCATGGACGATCTGGCGCACAGGCTCCGCTGCTCGAAGGCGACGCTCTACAGCGTGGCCGGGAACAAGGAGCAGCTGGTGGTGGCCTTGACGAAGGGGTTCTTCCGGCAGGCGACCGAACAGATCGAGCAGGCGGTGGCCGACGTGGCCGACCCGAGGCTGCGCATTCCGGCTTACCTGGCGGGAGTCGGCCGGGCGATGAGCCGGTGTTCGACCCAGTTCTACGCCGACATGGTCGGGCTCCGTTCGACGGCGAGCATCTACCGGACGAATTCCGCGGCTGCGGCCCGGCGCGTTCAGGAGCTGATCGCCGAAGGTGTCAAGGAGGGGGCGCTGCGGCCGATCGACGGGAATTTCGCCGGGCAGCTCGTGGCCTTGGCCATCGAAGGAGTGCAGTCCGGAGTGCTCTTGCGGAGCAGTGGCCTGAGCGCGGGTGAGGCGTACATCGAGATGGCCGATCTGCTTCTGCACGGTCTCAGCGCGCCACCGGCGTGAGGTCAACGGATCGAGGATCCGATGGAGATGCCGCCGTCCACGTCCAGGACGACGCCGGTGATGTAACCGGCGGCTTCACTGGCGAGGAATGCCGCGGCCTCGGCGATGTCCTCCGGCCTGCCGGTGTGGCGCATCGGGATCCTGCTCGTGAGCTTGTCGCGTGCGGGGCCGTTCATCGACGCGAGCATGGGGGTCTCGATGAGGCCGGGAGCGATGGCGTTGGCGGTGATGCCGTGGCGCGCGCCCTCGAGCGCGAGGGTGCGGGTCAAACCGACGATGCCGGCCTTGGCGGCCACGTAGTTGGCCTGGCCGAAGTTTCCGCGCCAGGACATGGAGGAGAAGCTGACGATGCGTCCGTAGGTCTGGCGCTTCATGGGCCCGAACGCGGCACGCGCGCAGTGGAAGGCGCCGGTGAGGCTCACGTCGATCACCGCGTGCCAGTCGTCGTCGGTGATGTCCTCGACCCGGTTGTCGCGGATGATGCCGGCGTTGTTGACCAGGACGTCGAGACGGCCGAAGTCGTCGGTGATGCCGGCGATCCAGGCCTCGACCTGGGCGGAGTCGGTCACGTCGACCACGTCGGCGCGCAGCTTCGCGTCGTGAGCGGCCTCGGCGAGCGCTGTGCCGTTGACGTCGGCCAGCGCGACGGCGGCGCCTTCGGCGGCGAACCGGGTGGCCATGGCGAGACCGAGGCCCTGTGCGCCACCGGTGATGGCGACGACGCGTCCTTGGTAGCGATTCATGTGCTGTCTCCGGCCTCGAAGAAGGTGCGCAGGGCCTCGGCTACCGAGCTTGCCGGCCAGTTGTCGGCGAAGGTGGCCAGCTCCTCGCGCAGGGCGTGTTCTGGTGCGACGCCGTCGATGCGGTGGAGCAACGTCTTGAGCCGGTGCTGGGCCGGACCGGTGCGGTCGGCCAGCTGCCGGCAGATGCGGTCGGCCGTGGCGTGCAGGTCTGTTTCGGGCACGATTGCCCGGAGCCAGCCGGTGCCGGCGAACGCGGTCGCGGGCAGCAGTTCGCCGGTGAGCAGGAGCCAGCGCGACAGTCCGCGCCCGACCGCACCGGGAAGCCGGACGCTGGATCCGCCGGCTGGGACGAGCCGGCGGGTGAGGTGCCCGTCGCCGATGAGCGTGGTGTCGGCGGCGACAACGACGTCGCAGGCCAACGCGAGCTCCAGGCCGCCGGCGACGGCGTGGCCGTGCAGCACGGCGACCCACGGTTTGGTGCCGGCCGCGATACGGCTGAAGCAGGCCGAGACGTCGGTCAGGAAGCCGACCGGGTTGTCGCCGCGGTCGTGCAGTTCCAGGAACTGGTGGAAGTCGCCGCCGGCACAGAAACTTGGTCCGTTGCCCGCCACCGCGACGACCGCGGTGGCGGGATCGGCCTCGGCGCTGGTGATCTGCTTGTCGAGGGCTTCGATCAGGGCCGCGTCGAGGGCGTTGCGCCGCTCGGGACGGTTGAGCCGCAACCACCGGACCGCGCCGCGTTGCTCCACGAGCAGGGGTTCGGTCACCGTGCCTCCGCGGTGAGTTCGGCTTGCCGGTCGCGGCGCAGCAGGTAACGCTGCGTCTTGCCACTGGGTGTCTTGGGCAGGGCGTCGATGAAGTGGATGGTGCGTGGGTAGGCGTGGGCGGCATAGCGGGTCTTGACGAAGTGCTGGAGTTCGGTGGCCAGTGCCGGTGAGGCGTCGTTGCCGCCGCGGAGGACGACATAGGCCTCGATGACCTCCCCGCGGACGGCGTCGGGTGCGCCGATGACGCTGCACTCGGCGACGGCGGGGTGCTGGGCGAGGACGCTCTCGATCTCGAACGGCCCGATGCGGTACCCGGCCATGATGATGACGTCGTCGTCGCGCGACGAGAAGAAGAAGTCGCCGTCGGCGTCGAGCCGCCCGGCATCGCCGGTGAGGTACCAGCGTCCGTCGGCGGTGAACTTGGCGTCGCTCTGCCCGGGCACCTGGTAGCCGCGGAAGGTCATCAACGGGCTCGCGGCGACGTCGATGGCAACCCGGCCGAGCACGCCTGGTTCGACGGGCTCGTCCTTGTCGTCGGCCAGGACGGTGAGGCTCCAGCCGGGCACCGGCCGGCCCATCGACCCCGCCTTGACCCGACGGGCGAGTTCCGGATGGTGATGGTTGGCCAGCGGCATGCCGACCTCGGTCTGGCCGAAGTGATCGTGCACGGCGAGGCCGAGTTCGGCGCCCGCCCATTCGTTGACCTCGGGGGTCAGTGGCTCCCCCGCGCTGGACGCCCGTGCCAGGCGGAGCCCCCGCGGTACGGGCACCGAGGACGAGCGCAGCCCCCGGTACACCGTCGGAGCGGCGGTGAAGTCGGTGACCGAGTGATCGAGGAGCGTGCGCCAGGTCGTCTCGACGGAGAATCCCCCGGCCAGGAGCAGGCTCGGGATGCCGGCGGCCAGCGGAGCGACGATGGCGGAGTACAACCCGTAGGCCCAGCCGGGGTCGGCGGCGCACCAGTAGCTGCTCTCCCGGGTGACGCCGAGGCCGTACTCCAGGTAGATCTGCCATCCGGCGACGTAGGAGACGGGGTGGATCACCCCCTTGGGCTTGCCGGTGGTGCCGGAGGTGAACATGTGCACCAGCGGACCGTCACCGCTCGTGGTGACCGCGGACACCGGCTTCGGCGACACGGCGGCGACGAGGTCCGCCAGCGACGCGTCACCGCCGGACGCGCCTGCTCCGGTGACGACGACACGGCGCTCGGGGTCGTGCGGCAGGTCGGGACCCGGGTCGAGTTTGTGCCGCTGGTCGGGGTCGACGACCACGACGTGCGCGCCCGAGCCGTCCAGCCGCAGGGCGATGGCCTGGGGCGCGAACGCGGTGAACAGCGGGACGTAGACCGCACCGAGCCGCCAGATCGCGAGGATGAGCGCGACCAGGTCGGCGCTCTTGCCCATCAGGGTCGCGACACGGTCGCCGGGACCGACGCCCAGCCCTCGCAGTGCCCGCGCGTAGCGGTGCGAGATCGCCGCGAGTTCGCCGTAGGTGAGGTGCGAATGCTCACCGGTGCTGTCGACGACGGTGAACGCGACGTGGTCGGCGGGGTGCCGATCGCACAGCAGCCAGCCCACGTCGAGGACAGGGGCGGTGAACTCCGCGGTCAGCTCGGTGACCCGGTCCGCGGCGCTCACCGCTGCTCGTTCCGGTCGATGATCGGCAGGACGAGCCGGCTGGGGTGGTCGGGCCCGTGGTGGATGTGGTTGATCGCGGGAACCAGCTGCGCCTCGGTCTCGCGGGCGATGACGCCGCCGGTGTTGGTGTTGCGGTCGTAGCGCGGGAAGTTGCTGCTGGAGACGTCCACGCGGATGCGGTGACCGGGAAGGAACACATTGGACGTGGCGGTCATGTCGATGGTGATCTCGTAGACCGTGCCGGGCTCCATCAGTTCTTCCGTGGCGAGGCCGTTGCGATAGCGGGCACGCAGTATCCCGTCGCACAGGTTGATCGCCTTGCCGTCGGGGAAGACGTCGACCAGCTTGGCGGTGAAATCGGTATCCACCGCCGACGAGGAGACGAACAAGGTCAGGCTGACCGGACCCGTGACCTCGACGGGCTCGGAGAGCACGGGACCGGCGAAACACAGGACGTCCTCGCGGCCGGTGACGGTCCGCTGGTCGACCGGGCCGCAGAACCCCGGTGTCGTCGGCATGCACGCCCCACCGGCGGTGGGCACCGGGCGGCGCGGGTCGTAGAGGTAGGTGTCGTGCCCGGCGCTGGTCGGAGCCTCGGTCGTCAGCACGCCGTCGCCGTTCGCTGTGTTGGCGTGGCCGGTGCTGGTGAGGTGGAAGTCGGTCCACCGCGTATCGGGCAGTGGCCACGTCTGCTCGTCGCGCCACTGGTCGATGCCCATCACGAAGATCTTCACGGGCGCCACGTCGTCCAGAGCGGTGGTGTCGCCGCGGACCCAGCGGTCGAAGAACTTCACGTGCAGGCCGGTCAGGTCCACGAGCCGGGCACTGGCCAGCGGGCCGAAAGAGCGGTCGGGATAGACGCCACTCGCGTTGAGGTGATCCCATGGACCGATGATCAGCCGCTGCCCCTCGCGTGCCTGCGCACTGCCCGCGTTCTGGCGGGCGGCGGTGAAGGTGCGGACCGTCTGCCCGATGTAGAGGTCGTACCAGCCACCGATGTTCAGCGCCGGGGCGGTGATGTTCTTCAGCTCGGGCGTGAGCTCCATCGCGTCCCAGTACTCGTCGTGGGACGGGTGGGCCATCCAGTCGTCCCACCACTTCCCGTACGCCGCCAGGACCGGAACCTCGGCCGTCGGCAGCACGTCGTTGAGGGACTCGGAGCACAGGACCGCCTGACCGAGCTCCCGCACCTGGGACAAGGAGCCCTCGCCGGCCGCGAGGGACCGCTGCGCGTCGGCCGCGTACATCGTGGCGTTCCACAACGTGACCAGGCTCAGTGAGAGCGCACCGCCCGCCGAGTACCAGGGAGCCTCGTAGTTGTCGATCGAGGTGACGCACGGCGCGATCGCTTTGAGAGCGGGCACGCCGGTCGCGGCGGTTTCCCACTGGACCATGCCGAGGTAGGACCCCCCGAACATGCCCACCGTGCCATCCGACCACGGCTGACCGGCGATCCAGGCGACGGTGTCCTCACCGTCGGCCCGGTCGGCCATGTGCGGCACGAACTCGCCTTCCGAGCGGTTCGTGCCCCGGCAGTCCTGCATGACCAGCGCGTAGCCGGCCTCCAGCAAAGCCAGCACGTTGGGCATGAGCTCGTGGCCGAAACCCATCGCGTCCTTGCCGTACGGGAGGCGCACGAGCAGCGTCGGCCCCGTGCCGTCGGCCAGGCGCCACACGTTGGCCGCCAAGGCGACACCGTCACGCATCGGAATCCGAACATCTATGTCGTACACGTGCGGCATTCGGCGCTCCTCGATGAGCTGGGTGGAGGGGTTTCAGCGTGACGGTACGTTAGACAGTTCATTCGTACCCTGTCAACGTACCGCGCGAGTGTCAGCACGCCGTCCGCGTCGGGGCCGGCCGTCCCAGGCGACCTCCGCGCCGACGTCTGTCACGGCCGGAATCGCTACCCCCGTTCGGGTGTGCCGCGGGTGTCGCCGGTCTGTCAGGGTTCGGTCGCTGTCATCGGTGCGAGGAACGAGGCCCACCCGTGCTTGACGTGACGATCGAACATGACGTGCCGGCCACCATGCGCGATGGTGTCGTGCTGCGGGCAGACGTGTACCGGCCCACGACCGGCGGGCCCTGGCCGGTGCTGCTGGCTCGGCTGCCCTACAGCAAGAACATGCCGCTGTTCGTCGGCATGATGGATCCGGTCGGCAAGGCGCGGCGCGGTTTCCTCGTCGTCGTCCAGGACACCAGGGGCCGCTTCGCCTCCGACGGCGAGTGGGAGCCGTGGACCTCCGAGACCGACGACGGCTACGACACGGTCCGCTGGGCCGCGGCACTCCCGGGTTCGAACGGGTCCGTCGGGATGTTCGGGGCCAGCTACTTCGGCAACACCCAGTGGATGGCCGCGCTCGCCAAGCCGCCGGAGCTGAAGGCGATCTCGCCGATGGTCACGTGGTCCGAGCCGGACGACGGGCTCTTCGCGCGCGGTGGGGCGCAGGAGCTCGGGATCACGGTGCCCTGGTCGCTCCTGCAGGGTGTCGACACGTTGCTGCGCCGGCATGCCGATGATCCGATGGCCAAGGGACAGGCACTCATGGCCCTGGTCGGGGACCTCGACGCGGTCGCGGACGCCACGTACTGGGAGCTGCCCGCCGGCCACCACCCCGTCTTCGAGCGGCACGGGCTCGTCGAGCTGGGCTTCGAACGATCCCGCCGGGACCCGGCGTGGAGCGCGGCCTGCCGCGTCGCCGGCAGGCACGCGGAGGTGGACCTGCCGAGCCTGAACACCGGCGGCTGGTACGACATCTTCTGCCAGGGCACGCTCGACAACTACACGGCCATGCGGGCCGCCGGCCGCCCGGCGAAGCTGGTCATGGGACCGTGGTCGCACACCGGCAACGCCACGGGCTACCTGGGCGAGGTCAACTTCGGGATGGCCGCGAGCACGGAACTGCTGGGCTTCCGCGGCCGGTTCGCCGACCTCGAGCTCGGCTGGTTCCGCCAGTGGCTCTCCCCCGACGACGGGCCCGCTGACACGCCGCGGCCCGAGTTGCCGCCGGTGCTGCTGTTCGTCATGGGCACCAACCAGTGGCGCGAGGAGCAGGAGTGGCCGCTCACCCGCGCCGTGGACACGGACCTGTTCCTGCGCGCGGGCGACCGGCTCGCCTTCGACGCCCCGGACACCGACGAAGGAACCGACGCGTTCACCTACGACCCCGCCGACCCGGTGCCCACCACCGGCGGTGCCCTGCTGATGTCGAACGAGTTCCCGCCCGGCCCGCTGGACCAGACCAAGGTCGAAGCCCGGCCCGACGTCCTCGTCTACACCACCGACCCGCTCACCGAAGACCTCGAGGTCACCGGACGCGTCCGGGCCCACCTCACCGCGGCGACCGACGCACCGACCACCGACTGGGTCGTGCGCCTATGCGACGTCGACCCCGAAGGCGTCTCGCGGAACATCGTCGACGGCATCGTCCGCGCGGTCGCGACGCCGGGCGAGTTCACCGAGCAGGTGATCGACCTGTGGTCCACCAGCTACGTGTTCCGCGCCGGGCACCGCCTCCGGGTGCACGTCACCTCCAGCAGCTTCCCCCGCTGGGACCGGAACCTCAACACCGGCGAACCCAGCGACCACGGCACACAGTCCCGGCCAGCTCGCCAGGAGATCGCCCACGACGCCACCCGGCCCTCCCGCATCGTGCTCCCCGTGATCCCGGCTCCGGCGAAGGAGCGGCAGGCGTGAACGGCAGCACGGCGAAGTCCTACGCCTCCGGCACATCCGACGCACCCTTGCTCGGCGACACCATCGGCGACAACCTCGACCGCACCGTAGCCGCGGAACCGGACCGCGAGGCCCTGGTCGAGGTGCCGACGGGCCGGCGGTGGACCTACGCGCAGCTACGCGACGACGTCGACGTCCTCGCGCTGGGCCTGCTGGACAGCGGCGTGGCGAAGGGCGAACGGGTCGGCATCTGGGCGCCGAACATGGCCGAGTGGACGCTGCTCCAGTACGCGACCGCGAAGATCGGCGCGATCCTCGTCAACATCAACCCAAGCTACCGGACCCACGAGCTCGAGTACGTGCTCAAGCAGGCCGGGATCTCGGTGCTGGTGTCGGCGCGCGAGTTCAAGACCTCCGACTACGCCGGGATGATCGAGGAAGTCCGCGGGAACTGTCCTGAACTGCGTTCGGTGGTGCTGATCGGATCCGGCGACTGGGACGGGTTGCTGGCGGCAGGCCGACACGCGGACCCCGTACGGCTGGCGGCGGCGCGGGCGGCCCTGTCACCGGACGACCCGATCAACATCCAGTACACCTCCGGGACGACCGGCTTCCCGAAGGGCGCGACCCTGTCACACCACAACATCCTCAACAACGGCTACTTCGTCGGCGCGCTGTGCGGCTACACGCCGGAAGACCGGGTGTGCATCCCGGTGCCGTTCTACCACTGCTTCGGCATGGTGATGGGCAACCTGGCCTGCACCTCCCACGGCGCCACGATGGTCATCCCGGCACCCGGCTTCGACCCCAAGGCCACCCTTTCGGCGGTGCAGCAGGAGCGGTGCACCTCGCTGTACGGGGTGCCGACCATGTTCATCGCCGAACTCAACCACCCCGACTTCGCCACCTACGACCTGTCCAGCCTGCGCACCGGGATCATGGCCGGCTCACCCTGCCCGGTCGAGGTGATGAAGCAGGTCGTGTCCGACATGGGCATGGAACAGGTCACCATCTGCTACGGCATGACCGAGACCAGCCCCGTCTCCACCCAGACGCGCGTGGACGACTCCCTCGAACTGCGCGTCTCGACCGTCGGACGGGTCCACCCGCACCTGGAGGTCAAACTGGTCGACCCGGTCACCGGCCTGACCGTGCCCCGGGGCGAGGCCGGGGAGCTGTGCACCCGCGGGTACTCGGTCATGCTGGGCTACTGGAACGACCCGGACAAGACCGCCGAAGTGATCGACGCCGCACGGTGGATGCACACCGGCGACCTCGCGGTCATGGACGCCGACGGGTACGTCAACATCACCGGCCGGATCAAGGACATGGTCATCCGCGGCGGGGAGAACATCTACCCCCGCGAGATCGAGGAGTTCCTCTACACCCACCCCGACATCGTCGACGCCCAGGTCGTCGGCGTACCGGACATCAAGTACGGCGAAGAGCTCTGCGCGTGGATCAAGCTCCGCGACGGAGCCGGCGAGATGACGGCCGAGAGCCTGCGGGCCTTCGCCACCGGGAAACTCGCGCACTACAAGATCCCGCGCTACGTCCTGGTCGTCGACGAGTTCCCGATGACCGTCACCGGCAAAGTCCGCAAGGTCGAGATGCGGGAGAAATCGGTCCACATCCTCGACCTGGGCGAGGCCGCCGCGGTCAGGAACGCCTGACATGGACTTCGGCACGACTCCGCTCGACGGGTTGCCCGCCCGGGTAACGAGCGCATGTACCGCCACGACTCGGCCATCATGCTCTACGCACCGCTTCGCGTCACCCTCTACGAAGACCACGACGACCAGGCGTAGCTCTCCGTCGACCAGCCGAGCACCCGCTTCGCGAGTTTCGGGAACCCGGACATCGCCGCCGTCGGCACGGACCTGGACGACGATCTCGCCGACCTGTTCACCACACTCGGCATCGCCGTTCCCGCCGAACTGGCGCAGTGACCAGGAGGCCGGCTCGACACGACGTCGAAGCCGCGCCTACCTGGGTCAGTGGGGCGATCCAGCTACCGAGGATCTGCCGGGTGTGCTGTGACCAGTGTCCGTGTCGTGGCCGCGTCGTCGCGTGCGCGGAGGGTTTCGTGTAGGCGGTCTCCTTCGATGTCGAGGTTGGGTAGGGCGCGGGCGAGCCAGCGGGGTAGCCGCCAGGCGTGGTCACCGAAGAGGGCCATCACTGCTGGCACCAGGGTCATGCGGACGACGAAGGCGTCGACCAGGATGCCGATGGTGAGGGCGAAGCCGAACTGGGCGACCATGGGTTCGGGGCTGAACACGAAGCCGGCGAAGACGGCGGACATGATCACGGCGGCGGCCACGACGACGCGGCTGGCTTGTTCGAAGCCGTGGGTGATGGCGTCGCGGTTGTGGTGGCCGTGGAGTGTGGCTTCGCGCATGGAGGAGACGAGGAACATCTCGTAGTCCATGGCCAGTCCGTACAGCACGCCGGTGACGATCATGGGCAGGATGCTCAGCACGGGTGAGGTCGCGTCCATGCCCAGGAGTTCCTGGAGCCAGCCCCACTGGAACACGGCGGTCGTGGCGCCGAGGGCGGCGCCGATGCTGAGCAGGAAGCCGAGGGTCGCCTTGACCGGTACGAGGATGGAGCGGAAGACGAGCAGCAGCACGATCAGCGAGAGCACGAGCACGACCGCCACGTAGACAGGGAGGACGTCGGCCAGCCGGTCGGAGACGTCGATGCCCAGTGCGGAGAACCCGGTGACGCCGACGTCGATGCCGTGTTCCGTGGCCAGTTGGCCGGCTTGGTCACGCAGGTTCCGGACGAGGCCGGCGGTGGCCTCGTCGGTGGGGCCGGTGGCGGGTACGACGGCGAGGATCGCGGTCGTGCCGGTGTCGTCGAACGCACCCAGGTTCACGGCGGCGACGCCGTCGGTGGCGGCAAGGTCCTGGTAGAGGTCGGCGAGCCGGTCCGTGGGGATGGGTGTGCCGTCGTGGCTGGTGGCGGCGAGCACCAGCGGTCCGTTGTAGCCGTCGCCGAACGCGCGTGCGACGGTGTCGTAGCTGCCGCGTTGCGGTGTCCCGGTGTCATAGCTCGAGCCCGAGGGCAGGCCGAGGTTCATGGCCAGTGCGGGGAGCGCGAGCACGGCGGCGACCGCGATGGCGGCGACCCCACTCACGATCGGCCTGCGGGTGAGGAACCCGGCCCAGGCGTGGGCGACCGGGTGCCGCGTGCGCTGCCCTGCTCGCTCGGTCGCGGTGCGGCGGGCGGTGGTGGAGCAGATCCGTTCCCCGACGAGACCGAGGAGTGCGGGCAGGGCGGTGAGAGAGGTGAGCACCGCGATCGCCACGGTGCCGGCGGCGACCAGCGCCATGGCGGTGAGGATCTGGATGTCCACCACGAGCAGGCCGACCAGCGCGATGATCACGGTGCTGCCGGCGAAGAAGACCGCACTGCCCGCGGTGCCGATCGCCCGGCCGGCCGCCTCGTGCGCGGTGAGCCCTTGGTCCAGGATCAGGCGCCGTTGCCGGTTGAGGATGAACAACGCGTAGTCGATCCCGACCGCGAGACCGAGCATGAGTGCGAGCACCACCGTCAGTGCGTGCATCGAGAAGACCGTCGAGAGGGTGAACGCGCCGCCCACGCCGACCGCCACCCCCAGCAGAGCGGTGAGCAGCGGGAGTCCGGCCGCGACGACGGAGCCGAGGGTCAGCAGCAGCACCAGTGCCGCGACCACCACGCCGATGATCTCGCCGACGCCGAGCACGTCCGGGACCTGGACCATGGTGGACGACGGCAACACCTCGACGCGCGAGCCCGCGACCGCGCTCTCGGCGATGCCGATGGTCCGGTCGACGGTGCCCCCCGGCAGTTCGAAGGTCTGCCGGTCGAACTGGAACTGGAACAACGCGACCGTGCGGTCGGCCGACACGACCACACCGGGAACAGGCTGCCCGTCGACCAGCAGCGGCGCGGGCGGCGTCGTGCCCGGCGCTGCGGACGGGAGTTGCGCGATGGCACCCGCCGCACGCAGCAAGGGGCTGTCGGCGCCCTTCGCGGCCTCGGCGGCCAACAGTTCCCGGGCGTCCACCACATGGGCCGCGCCGTAGATCCCGTCGACCGCCGCGAGCAGCGCGGCGCGGTTGGCTCCTGCGTCGACGTGCTGTCCGTCCGGTGCGGCGAACGCGATGATGCCCTGTCCTCCGGACGCGGCGGGCAGGGACGTCGCCAACTCGTCGATGACCTCCTGGGCGGGGGTGCCATCGATGCGGATCTCGTTGGACAGCCGCACAGGTGCCACCACGAGCGCGGTCACGATCACCGCCAGCAGCAACACCCACGCGGCCAGCACTCGCCATGGACGGCCGTAGGCGAACCGTCCCATCCGGTACAGCAACGTCGACACCAGGACTCCCTCGAGATACAATTGATAGTGAACTATCGGATCGATAGCAAGCTATCATTTGGGGTGACTGGGTGTGCTCGGGGTCGAGAGGAAGGTCACGATGGCTACAGAGTCGATGCCGGTGTCGATGCCGTTGCGTTCGGACGCGCTGTCGAACATGGCGCGGATACTGGAAGCGGCGCGCCGGGTGTTCGCCACCGGTGACGGCTCCGGGCCGCTGACCCGTATCGCACACGAGGCGGGGGTGGGCATCGCGACGCTGTACCGGCACTTCCCCAACCGGGAGTCCCTGGCCTGCGCCGTCTACGACCGGATCTTCGCCACCGAGGTCGAGCCCGCACTCGCCAGGTTCGCCGAGGACGGAGTGTCACGTGAGGCCCTGCTCGACGTCGTCGAGCGGATCAGCGACGTGATCCTGGAAGAACGAGGACTGGTCGCCGCGATCGGCCGGCTGACCGACGTGACCGGCGACCTGCTGCGCCGCAGCATGGAGACACTGACCCCGATCCTGCGCGCCGCACAGCAGGCAGGCAACATCCGACCGGACGTCACCCCGGACGACATCCCCGCCCTGCTAGCACTCATCGCCACCGGTTTCGGCACCGCCAACCTGGACCGCCCCGCCCGCCGCCGCTACCTGAGCCTGCTCCTCGACGCGCTCAACCCACCCAGGGCCACCCCGATGCCCACACGCTGACCGCTACGGAGATCCGCATGTCCGAAACCCGACTCGGCCTCGCTCTCGGCGGCGGAGCCGCCCTGGGCGCCGCCCACATCGGTGTCCTGCGCGCACTCGCCGAGCGGGACATACAGCCGGAGATCGTCACCGGCACCAGCGCGGGCGCGCTCGTCGGCGCCGCGTTCGCCGCCGACCTGCCGCTCGACCTCATCGAGGAGAAGGTCCGCGCCGCGAACTGGGCGACCTTCGGCAAGCTCACGCTCACACCACGCCTGGCACTGCTGGACACGTCCGTGCTCGCGGAATCGGTCAGCGTGCTCGGCGAGAACCCCAGGATCGAGAACCTGCCGCGCCGGTTCGGCGCCGTCGCCACCGATGTTCGCACCCGCACGGCCGTCGTACTCACACACGGTCCGCTCGACCTGGCACTGCGCGCGAGCATCGCCGTCCCCGGGTTGTTCTCCCCCGTCTCCTGGCGCGGCCGCCTGCTGGTCGACGGCGGACTCACCGACAACCTCCCCATCACGCCCGCCCGGAAACTCGGCGCCGACATCGTCATCGCCGTGCGGCTGCGCCCAAGCTGGGAATGGCCCGTCATCGGCCGCACCACCGCGGCGACAGTCACCGCGGCGCGTCACGACAGCACGACCGTCGTCGTGGAACCCGATCTGCGACGGCTCTCCCAATGGTCACGGACGGACGTCCCCCGCATCATCGACGCCGGACGACACGCCGCCGACCTCGCACTGTCCCAGTTCGACAATGAGATCGGCGACCGCGACCGCGCGTCATGAGCGCGCTCTCAGGGCAGGAACCCCGCCCGCCTGGCTACGACGACGGACTCGGTTCGGCTATGTGTGCCGAGTTTGCGCATGGCGTTGCTCAGGTAGCTCTTGACGGTCTCGAGCCCCAGGCCCAGACGTCGACCCACCTCGGCGTTGCCGCAGCCCTCCGCGATCAGGGCCAGTACCTCCAGTTCCCGGGGCGACAGCGGGTTGGGCGACGGAGAGCGATCGCAGGAGGGGGTCAGCCGGTGGCAGATCGCCTCCAGACGACTGCGTAGTGCGGGGTTGGTGATCTCCTCGGCGATCAGGAGCAGCTCCGCGCACGCCTCGCGGAGTTCCTCCCACCCAGGCACGGCGGGAGCATCGCGCGTGGTCTTGGTGATCAGCTCCGCCACTCGACGTTCAACCTCCGACCGCACGGTCAGCTCGACACCCAGGCGCACCGCGACCTGGTTCATGGCCTCCAGCACCCGGCCGCCGAGCGACAGTGGCTCGCGGAGGCCGCCGTAGAGGACGCCGACCACCGATTCGCTGACGACCACCGGCACCGCCCCGATCGCCCGCAAGCCCTCGATGGTCACGGGTTTGTCGTACTCGTGGCTGATGCGGGAGTCCGCGGCGTAGTCGTCCACGCTGCCAGGTCTGGCGGCGACCAGCACCCGCCCGCCCAGACCGTTTCCGGCGTTGATGACCAGACCGGACAGCACGTCGGTCCGGGTGCCGGCGAACTCGGTGAGGCGGACGCCTCGGCCTCCGGCGGACACCTCGCCGCCGAACGCGACGGGCAGGCCCGTCACGCGCCGCATCCGTCCCAGCGCGGCACGCAGCAGCTCTCGGCGCTCGTGGGCGGCGATGCCCGCTGGCAGGTGTGTTACCGCCATGCCACCAGAGTGTCGTGCGGACGGCCATCCGTGGCTACCCCTGATCGGGGGTGGCAAGGCTGGAATACCTGCCCGGATGCTTCGGGCATGTCTGCTGGGCCCGCACGACCCCGAGAGCCATCCATGATCACTCGCGAGTACCGGTTCCCGCTCAACGGCAGCACGGTGCCGGCGGGTGAACCGGTGCTGACCGCGTCCGGCGTGAGTCTGGGCTTCGGCGGGGTGCGGGCCCTCGACGGCGTCGGGCTGACCGTTCGGCAGGGCGAGATCCACGCGGTGATCGGACCGAACGGAGCGGGCAAGTCCAGCCTGCTCAACTGCGCGTCCGGGCTGTACCGGCCGCAGCGGGGAACCATCACACTGTTCCGCGCCGCCGGTGCGGTGGAGCTCGTCGGGCGCCGGCCTCATCAGATCGCCCGACTGGGCGTGGCCCGTTCCTTCCAGAACATCGAGTTGTTCAGACACCTGACTGTGCTGGAGAACCTGCTGCTGGGCCGACACCACCGGATGAGCCACGCCCTACTGCCCGCTCTGGTCTGGTTCGGTCCGGCCCGCCGGCAGGAGATCGAGCACCGGGCAATGGTCGAGGAGGTCATCGACCTGCTGGAGCTCCGGACGGTTCGCCACCTTCCGGTCGGTGCCCTGTCGTACGGCCACGCCAAGCGGGTCGAACTCGGCCGGGCTCTGTGCCTGCAGCCGGCGGTGTTGCTGCTCGACGAGCCGATGGCGGGTATGAACGCCGAGGAGAAGGCGTCCCTGGCTCGCTACGTGCTCGACGTCAACGAGTACGCCGGCGTGACGGTGGTGCTCATCGAGCACGACATGGACGTGGTCATGGACATCTCCCACGCCGTGACCGTGCTCGACTTCGGCCGGCTGATCGCCGAAGGTCCGCCCGAGCAGGTCCGCCGCGACCCGGCAGTGATCAACGCATACCTCGGGGAAGCGGCCTGATGAGCACGTTACCCGGCCTGCTCTTCGCGCGTGCCGCCCAGCAGCCGCGGGCCACCGCCATGCAGGAGAAGCGTTACGGCGTGTGGCAGCCGCTGACCTGGGCACAGTACGCGCGGCGGGTGCGCGAGCTCGCCCACGGCATGGCCGGCCTGGGGGTCGGCCGCGGGGACGTGGTCGCCGTGCTGCTGCTCGACGAACCGTCGCTGGGCCTGGCTCCCCTGCTGGTGGACGAGGTGTTCGAGATCATCCGACAGCTCAACACCGACCTCGGCCTGACCGTCCTGTTGGTCGAGCAGAACGCCCGCCGCGCCCTGGCCGCCGCCCACCGCGGCTATGTCATGGAGTCGGGCCGGACGGTCCTCGCCGGAACCGCCGATGATCTCGCCGACAACCCCGACGTCAAGGAGTTCTACCTCGGCCTGGGTGAGACCGGGGAGCGGCGCGGCTACCGCGACGTCAAGCACTACAAGCGCCGTAAGCGCTGGCTCTAGGAGGTTCCGGAACCATGAAGTCCTCCCTCACCGCCCGGGTGGCCGCGGCGACGTGCGTGGTCATCGCGTTGGCCCGGCTGTCGCCGCTGCCGCGCCCGGCCCGTCGGCGGGTGCCTCCCGGCACCTCGAGGTCCTGGTGCTCGGCAACCGCGCCGACCTGGTCTCGGGCGGCGACGCGCTGGTCGAGGTGCGGCTGCCGCCCGGCGCCGACCCATCGCGACTGCGGATGGTGCTCGCCACCGACCACGGCTCGCGAGACGTGAGCGTGGCCTTCGCACGACGTGCCAACGGCCGTGTCCTGGGGCTGCTGGAGGGACTACCGGTCGGCCGGAGCCTGCTGAGCGCCAAGGTCACCGGCTCCGCAACGGACCGGATCACGATCACCAACCACCCGAACGGCGGTCCGGTCCTCTCCGGCCCGCAGGTCGCACCGTGGGTCTGCACAACGGAAGCCAACGGCCTCGGACCGGCGCTGGACCCGCAGTGCAACGCCCAGCCCACCTATCAGTTCTTCTACCGGCGGACCAGCGGCACGTTCGCCCCCTACGACCCCGCCGCACCACCGACGGACACTGCCACGACAACCACCGACCAGGGAGTCACCGTCCCGTACGTGATCCGGCAGGAGACCGGAACGCAGAACCGCGGCATCTACCGCACAGCGGTCCTGTTCGACCCGGCCCGGCCATGGACCGCCTGGGACTCCCAGAACGGCTGGAACCACAAGCTGTTCTATCCATTCGGAGCCAACTGCAACACCTACCACCACCAGGGCGTCGCGCAGAACGTGCAGATCGACCGGGCCCTGTCCCGCGGGTTCATGGTCGCGACCTCGTCGTTGAACGTCCTCGGCGGCAACTGCAACGAGGTCGTCTCCGCGGAGTCGGTGATGATGCTCAAGGAACACATCGTCGAGCACTACGGCGAGATCCGGTACACGTTCGCGCAGGGGCTGTCCGGCGGGTCGATCCAGCAGCACGAGATCGCCAACGCCTACCCCGGTCTGCTGGACGGCATCCAGCCGACCGCCAGCTACGAGGACATGTGGTCGGGCGCCCTGGTCGAGGTCGAGGACTGTCACCTTATGCGCCGGGTCTTCAGCACGGTCTCCCCCACCCTGTGGACCGACCCGGCGCAACGCGCCGCGGCGCAGGGCAACGCGGCACCCGTCGCCCCGACCGACCTGACAGCCTGCGAAGCCTGGGACCTGTCCTTCGGTGACTTCCAGAACCCGGCCTACACCCAGCCCCCGCTTCCGCCGTTCCGCCAGTCCTGCTTCCCGACACCACTCACCGCCGAGCAACAGGCCCAGCTCTACCACCCCATCACCAACCCGGCTGGCTGCCGAAGCACCTACCAGGACTTCCTGGTCGCGGTCTTCGGCCAGCGACCCCCAAGCTTGTGGACTCCGGCCGAGCGCGCCGCCGGGTTCGGCTTCGCCAAGCTCCCCTTCGACAACGTCGGCGTGCAGTACGGGCTGCGGGCCCTGCTGGCGGGAACGATCACGCCCGAGCAGTTCGTCGGCCTCAACGAGAACATCGGCGGGCTCGACATCGACCACAACTTCGCGCCACGCCGCAGCGTCGCCGACCCGGGCGCGGTCCAGGCGGCCTACCGCAGCAGCATCACCCAGGACGCCCGCCAGCTCGACAACGTCGCCATCATCGACCTACGCGCCAACAACAACCTCAACGACATCCACACCGCCTTCCACAGCCACGCGATGCGCGAACGGCTACGCAACGCGAACGGACACGCCGACAACCAGATCATCTCGACCTTCCCCGGCCCCGGCCTCACACCGGGACCGATCGAGGACCAGGCGTTCCTGCTCATGGACCGGTGGCTGACCGCCGTCGAGGCCGACACGAGCGACGCCCCACGCAGCGTCAAGATCCGCCGGCACAAGCCGGCCGACGCGGTCGACGCCTGCTTCGTCGACGGGAACAAGGTGACCGACCCCGACATCTGCCGGGCAACCTTCCCGTTCTACGGCAACCCCCGGATCGCGGCCGGTGCGCCGCTCGCCAACGACGTGCTGAAGTGTCGGCTCACACCGCTCAGCCAGCGCGACTACAACGTCGCCTTCACCGCCGAGCAGTGGACCAGGCTGCGGGCAACGTTCCCGCACGGAGTGTGCGACTACCACAAGCCCGGAGCCGACCGGCAGCCGTCGGTGCCCTGGCAGACCTACCGGAACGGACCGGGCGGCCGACCGCTCCCCGGCCATGGCGCCTTGAGGTGATCTGCCTTTACCGCAGGACCTCGTCGATGCATACCGGCCGGCGTTCGTGTGCGGACAGTGTCGCGGCTTCGGCGATCCACGTGGTCCGCAACGCGTCTTCGAGGTGCGGGGCTCAGTCGGGTGGGGGTTCGGGTGGTTGGCGTGTCGAGGTGTCGGCTGCGGCGCGGGCGGCGTGGATGAAGTCGGTGGCCAGTGTGTCGGGGTGGGTGCGCCAGGCGAGGGTGATGGTCACGGTGAGGTCGGCGTCGGCGATCGGTGCTGTGGTGATTGATGGGCCGGTGGTATGGGTTGAGGGTTCGGACAGCAGGGTCCAGTCTTGGGTGGCGGCGATGTGGGTGAGTCCGTCGAGTTCGGTGAGTAGGGGTGGGCCGAGGCGTGGGGTGATGCCGCGGCGGTGCAGGCAGTCGAGTAGTCCGTTGTGTACGGCGGGGTTGACTTCCTGTGGGGTGAGTAGCAGGGGGTAGGCCGCGAGGTCTGCCAGGGTGATGTCGGGTCGGTGGGCGAGGGGATGGTCGGCGGCGAGGACGGCGACGAGGGGTTCGGTCACCAGGTGTGTGAGCTGGACGCCGCTGGTGGGGGTGGGATATCGGACGAACGCGACGTCGAGTTCGCCGCGGCGCAGCATGTCCAGCTTGGTGGGGGTGTGGGCGTGGTGCAGCCGGACCTCGACGTCGGGGTGGCGGTCGCGGTAGGCGCGCAGGGTGTCGCGGGTGAGGGCGGCGGCGCCTTCGGTGGTGCCCACGCGCAGCATGCCGGTGCGTCCGGCGGTCATGCCGGCTACGGCGTGGTCGAAGTCGGCGACGGCGTCGAGCACGCGCCGGGCGGCGGGTAGCAGCGTGGCCCCGGCGGCGGTCAGGGCCACGCCGCGGCGGTGCCGGTGGAGCAGAGCGTGGCCCAGGCCGCGTTCCAGCCGCAGGATGAGGCGGCTGAGCGGGGGTTGGGTGGTGCCGAGCTGCTCGGCGGCGCGGCCGATGCTGCCGGCGTCGGCCACGGCGACGAACGCGCGTAGCTGCCGCAGCCGCGTCGCTTCCGACGGGTGGGGGTCGTCTCCCGCATGTGCCATGCCGTCAGGGTATGTCAACTGGTCGGGTGCGGTCATGGCCGCCGGTCAGGTGGTTGCGGCTCAATGGTCGAGCGAACGAGCCCATTGGCGAACCGGAGGAATGACACGGTGCGGATCGAGCTGCGGATCAACGGGTCCGCCCGGAGGCTGGACGTCTCGCCACAGGTGAGCCTGCTCGACGCGCTGCGCGAGTACCTGGGCCTGACCGGCACCAAGAAGGGCTGCGACCAGGGCGCGTGCGGCGCCTGCACGGTGCTCGCCGACGGTCGGCGGATCAACGCGTGCCTCGCGCTGGCGGTGCAGTACGAGGGCCGTGAGATCACCACCATCGAGGGGGTCGACCACCCGTTGCAGCAGGCGTTCGTCCGCACCGACGGGTTCCAGTGCGGCTACTGCACGTCGGGCCAGATCTGTTCGGCGATCGGCATGCTCGCCGAACACAAGGACGGCGTGCCCAGCGCGGCGACCGAGCACCTCGCCACCACCGGCGGAGAGCTGGACGACGACGAGATCCGGGAACGGATGAGCGGCAACCTGTGCCGCTGCGGTGCCTACAACGGCATCGTCTCGGCGATCAAGGAGGTCGCGAAGTGAGGTCGTTCTCCTACCTCAGCGCACCGGACCTCGACACGGCGCTGCGCACGATCACGGACCACGACGACGTGAAGCTCCTCGCGGGCGGCACGAACCTCGTCGACCTCATGCGCGAGGGCATCGAACAACCGTCGACGGTCGTGGACATCACCCGCCTGCCGCTGACCGGGATCGAGGAACTGCCGGACGGCACCCTCCGCGTCGGCGCGCTGGTGAGCAACAGCCGGCTCGCGGCGGACCCCCTGATCAGGACCCGCTATCCGGTGCTGGCACAGGCGATCCTGCTCGGGGCGTCCGCCCAGCTGCGGAACATGGCGACCGTGGGTGGGAACCTGCTGCAGCGCACCCGCTGCATGTACTTCTACGACGAGACCTCGGCGTGCAACAAACGCGCACCCGGCAGCGGGTGTGACGCGATCGGCGGGTTCTCCCGCGGCAGCGCGGTGCTGGGGGCGAGTGAGCACTGCGTCGCGACCCATCCTTCGGACATGGCGGTGGCGCTGGTGCTACTCGACGCGGTCGTCGAGGTGGAGAGCGTGCGCGGTGTGCGGCGTATCCCGGTCGCCGAGTTCCACCGTGTGCCCGGCGACACGCCCCACGTCGAGACGGTGCTGGCCGCCGACGAGCTGATCACCGCCGTCGAGCTGCCGCCGGTGCCGGTGGCGGCGAACTCGCGCTACCGCAAGGTCCGCGACCGCGCGTCCTACGCGTTCGCCCTCGTGTCGGTCGCCGCCGCACTGGCCGTCGAGGACGGGGTAGTCACCGAGGTCCGGCTCGCGCTGGGCGGGGTCGGCACGAAACCGTGGCGCGCCACCCAGGCCGAACGGGCGCTGCTCGGCGGGCAGGCGACCGAGGAGGCCTTCCGGCGGGCAGCGGAAGCCGAACTCGCCGCCGCGGAGGGCGGACCGCAGAACGCCTTCAAGATCGAACTCGCGCGACGCACGATCGTGGCGACCCTGCGGCAGCTGCTGACCGACGGGAGCGCGGCATGACGACGATCGGACAACCGCTCGACCGCGTCGACGGCGGTGTCAAGACGACCGGTGCGGCCAAGTTCGCCGCCGAGCACTCCTATCCCGGCCTCGCACACGCCGTACTCGTGCACGCCACCATCAGCCGCGGCCGGATCACCGCCCTGCACACCGACGAGGCCAGTGCGGTGCCGGGCGTGGTCGCCGTCCTCACCCACCGCAACGCGCCCCCTCTGAAACCGGCGCCCAAGCCCGGCATGTTCAACTACAGCGCGATTTTCTCCGGCACCTCGGTGAACTACCTGCAGAGCGACGAGGTGCACTGGGAGGGGCAGCCGATCGCGGTGGTCGTCGCGGAGACCTCCGCCGCCGCGCGGGAGGCCGCCGCGCTGGTGCGCGCCGAGTACACCGTGACGAAGGCTGTCGTCGACTTCGAGGGGTCCGAGCAAGACGCACGGCCGCAACCGAACGACTCGTCCTTCCCCAGAGGAGCCAAGAGGGGCGACGCGGAAGCCGCGCTCAAGACCGCACAGGTGGCGTTGGACCTGCGGTACACGACCCCGCCGCACAACCACAACGCGCTGGAACTGCACGCCACCACGGCGATCTGGGACGGCGACCGGCTCACCGTCCACGATGCGACGCAGTTCGTCGACTGGTTCCGTACCCACCTCGCACTGCGGTTCTCCGTGCCCATGACGAACGTGCGGGTGCTGGCGCCGTTCGTCGGCGGCGCCTTCGGCGGCAAGGTCGCGATCTGGCCCGGCACCATCCTCGCCGCGCTGGCGGCGCGGGCGACCGACAGGCCCGTGCGGCTGGTGCTCTCGCGGGAGGCGGTCTACCGCACGGTGGGCGGGCGCACCCCGTCCATCCAGCGGGTCGCGCTGGGGGCGGACCGCGACGGCAAGCTGACCTCGCTGATACACACCAGCATCACCCGCAACGGCCGGATCGGCGGCATTTTCGAGCAGGTCACCTCCCAGTCCCAGCACCTCTACGCTGCCGAGCACATCCTCGCGCGGCACGACCGTGTCCAGCTCGATCTGCTGTCGAACACCTGGATGCGGGCGCCGGGCGAGGCGATCGGCACCTTCGCGCTGGAGTCCGCGATCGACGAACTGGCCTACGAGCTGGGCATGGATCCGATCGAGCTGCGCATGCGCAACGAGACCGCGGTCGACCCGATCGACGGGAAGAAGAAGTTCTCGCACCGCAGGCTGCGCGAGCTGTACGCGCTGGGCGCGGAGCGGTTCGGCTGGCACGAGCGCAACCCCGAACCGCGTTCGACGCGTGACGGCCGGTGGCTGGTCGGGACGGGCGTGGCAACGGCGTTCCACCCTGCGTTGTCGATGCCGGTCAACGTCACGGTCCGCCTGTCGGCCGACGGCAGCGTGCTGCTGCGCTGCGGCTTCAACGAGATGGGCATGGGCGGCGCCACGGCCCAGGCCCAGATCACCGCCGACGCGCTCGGCGTGCCGTTCGACGCCGTCCGCGTGGAGTACGGCGATTCCGCGCTGCCGATGGGGCCGGGCGCCGCCGGATCCGTCCAGACCGCGAGCGCCGCGGCCAGCGTGGTCCAGGCTTGCGAGGACCTGAAGCGGACGCTGAAGGCCATGGCACGCAAGACCGGCGGCGACAGCTACGAGGAGATTCTCCGGCGCGCGAACGTGCCGCACGCCGAGGCCGTCGTCGGATCGGAGACCCGGCTCGGCCGGATCGCCGGGCGGGTGCGGTTCCTCCCCAACTTCCTGCGCGACAGCAGGCGGTGGATCAAGGCGGCCTCCGGTGTGCAGTTCTGCGAGGTACGGGTCGATGCCGAGACCGGCGAGACAAGGGTCTCGCGGTGGGTCGGGGTGTTCGACATCGGCCGGGTGATCAACACGAAGACGGCGGCCAGCCAGCTCCGCGGCGGCATCGTGATGGGCCTGGGCCCGGCGATGGCCGAGGAGACACTCGTCGACCCGCGCACCGGACGCATCATGAACCCGAGCCTGGCCGAATACCACGTCCCCGTGCACGCCGACATCCCCCCGATCGACGTGTCCTTCCTGAACGACCCGGACCCGAACATGCCGCTCGGCATCCTCGGCGCCGGCGAGGTGGGCATCACGGGCGTCGGAGCAGCCGTGGCGAACGCCGTCCACCACGCGACCGGCAAACGGGTGCGAGACCTACCGATCACCCTGGACAAACTGCTCTGAAGCGACGGCGGTTCCGCGCCATCCGGCCACCACATCGCGGACGAGCTGAACCGGTGGCTCGAGGAAGGACGCGACTTCGCCGTGGCCACCGGTTCGGCGAGCCGGTCGGAGAGCATCGAGTCACTGATCGCACCGATCCGGCGCCGCAGCTCGGCGAAGCCCAGCGGGCTCAGGCCCAGCATGGCGACGACCAAGCCGTTCCACCGCTTGCCGAGCAGTCCGAACGCCCGCCCCAACTCGACCTCGCACGCCGCCGGGTCGTGCTCGAGCCGCGTACGTGACGGCCTCGACTTCGCCATGCGACCAAGCACACTCGCACCGTGGAAGGTGCTACTAATTTAGTAGTGCGATTGTCAGTCGAGCACGACCACGTGCTTGCCCGGGACCGCACCGGATTCCAGGTCGGTCTGCGCTTCTCGCACACTCTCGAGGCCGTGGTAGGTCTTCGCGATGGCGACCTGCAGCCGACCGTCCACGATCGCCTGGAGCTGGCGTTGGAACGCTTCGGCAGGCAGGTCGGTAGCCGCGCCGCCGTAGGCGGTCAACCGTACCCCGTTCGGGATATAGCCGAGTGGGCTGAAATCCTGGATGGTCCACGTGTCCGACAGCGCGCCGGTGAAGCAGACCGTGCCGTGGACACGGACTGACCGCAGTGTGTCCCGTAGATTCCGGGTGCCGACCAGCTCCAGTGCCGCGTCGACCCCGTCCGGGCAGATGTCCCGCACGATGCGGGAAATCGTTCCGTCGTCGGTGATCGGATGGTCGACGCCGAGGGTGCGCAGCAGCCGTGCGCGTTCGGGACGACGGGTCGTGGCGAGCACGGTGGCGCCCAGGTCCTTCGCCATCGCGGCCGTGGTCAGTCCGACCGTCGAGGTTCCGCCTGGTGAGCGCGCCGTCGTCGAACCTGAAGACGGTCGCGGACATCAAGGCGGCCGGCAGGACGGTCAAGTACGGCACCACCGGCGTCGGCACCGGCAGCGAGCTGTCCTCCGCGCTGCTGTTCGCGCAGGCCGGCATCCAGGCGACGGCCGTGCCGTTCGACGGCGGCAACCCGACGCTGACCGCGGTGCTCGGTGGTCAGGTGGACGTCGGCGCCATCCAGCTGGGTGAGGCCGTCGAGCAGATCGAGGCCGGGAAGCTGACGCCGATCGTGACGTTCGCGCAAGAGCGGCCGTCGTACCTGCCGGACACCCCGACCGCGGTGGAGGCCGGCTACGACACCCCGGTGCAGCAGTCCAGGGCGATCTTCGCGCCGAAGGGCACGCCGAAGGAGGTGCTCGACAAGCTGCGGGCGTCGTTCGACAAGGGCTTCGGCACCGACGCGTACAAGACCTTCAACGAGGACAACCAGCTCACGCCGAACGAGGTCGACGGCGAGACCCTGCGGACACAGTGGACGGACAACCTCGACAAGTACAAGAAGCTGGTCGACCAGTACAAGATCACCCTCGGTGAGCAGCAGTGACCGTGCCCAACGGCACGTTGGGCACGGCGACCGGCTTCGGATCGTAATACCTGAGCAACCGGAGTAGTCGAGGCGGATCGACGGCCGGCTGGCAGCTTCTCCGAGGTGATCGGCAGTTCGCGGATCCGTCGGCCGGTTGCGTGGTGGACGGCGTTGCTTGTCGCGGCGGTGACGCCGGTCGAGGAGGTTTCTCCGAAGCCACATGCGCCCATGGCCGGGGACGTCGGGTCGGGGCCGACCACCCGGGTGACCCGCACCCGGCCGACCGGCGAGGTGGTCCGGACCTCGGTGAACACCGCGCCCGTCGAGTAGCCGTTCGGGGATGGTGATGGGGAGCTGGTGAACTCCTCGGCCTGCCGTGCAGGCCCATCAGCGTCCGGTAGCTGATCCGCCTTGCCGGCATGGCTTTCGCGAACAGGTATCCGTCAGCGGCGCCGAGGGTCCGGCCACATGCCGTGCAGCGGTGAACGAGGCTCGGCGACAGCGATGGCGATCGCCCGGTCGCGGGCCTGGGTGGCGGCCCGGACCACACCGGAGCCGACGCTCGGTACGGTCCCCGACGTGACTGAGGCCATCGCGACCGGGAACCGGCTGCCGCCGAGGGAAAATGTCACCGACCTCATCGGCATGCCCAGCGGACGCGAGGTCATCTGCGTCATCACCGTGTACGTGCCGGTCCCGATGTTGTGCGCCGCGGACTGGACGGTCGCGGTGCCGTCGACCCCGAGCACGACGCGAACGCTCGGCCCTTCCCTGCCACCGGTCCCGTGTGCGGCGGTGGCCATGCCACAACCGATGAAGGTGCCGTCGTGGTCGCGCACTGACCGGGGCCGCGGGTCGCGCCTCGCCCAGCCGAACAGGCGGGCGGCAAGCTCGATGCCGCTGCCGCTGGCCTTCAACAGCTCGTCGACTTGTTGTACACGCTCATCACTCAGGGTGATCAGAAGAACGACCAAATGTAACCATCCCTGACAGCGGACATCCATGACGGTGCGAATAGGACGCAATTCGAGGGACAACGGCTCGCTGTGAACCGGTCGATTTCGCCGAACTGAACGCGGAACACACGCTGGCCGCCGGCGCGCTCGCCAGGGCGGCGTCCGCCCTCGACGACTGGCTCCGCATACACGACGGTGACGAGTCCACCAAGGCACTCCGGCTGCGCCTCGTCCGTGCTCTCGCGACGTGAGCGGTCAAGCCATGGCGAACCGGCCCGCGCTCTCCCCCGCCACACGGCCCATCGTCAGCGAGTCCGCCATGCCCGTTACCGCTGCCCATATAGCGCGTGCCGAGCATGCCACCGGTGCACTCCCCCGCCGCGTACAGCCCGGGGATCTCCGCGCCGCCCTGTCCAGTACCCGTGCGGCACCGTCGATCCGCAGTCCTCCGACGCGGGTGGAGATCTAGTCCTCGTCTTGGCCTACAGAAGCACACTTCTGTAGGCCAAGAAGTCGAATCTCTCACTTCTCGATAGCTTAGTTAGAGATAACATCGTCTTGAGATGTAGTTGTCAGTAACTATTGAATGGCCATTCGGATCGATGACAGGTCGCTGACCTGGGGAAAGTTGCGAGAGGGCGTTCATGAACGTTGATGACATCGCCTACGGAGCCGGCGCTGCGCGCGATACCGGAGCCACTGCGGGCGAGGCAACCGTCGACGGCACCCCGGCGGTCGACAGGACGGGGAGCGAAGAGGGCTGCCTGTGCTGCGGGCAGCCGCTACCCCAGCGGGCCGGCGCCCGCGGCGGGCCCCGCCTGCGCTACTGCCCGGAAGGCGAGGGCCGCTGGGACGACGGCACCTTCTCCTGCAAACGCCACGGCGCCGCCGTCGTGGCCTACCGGGCCGCCCGCGGCGAGGGCGGCATCGCGGGACAACCCCTGACCGTCCTGGACCAGACCCTGACCCAGCTACGGACCGTGCTCGCCCCGGTCACCGCCAGCCTCGCCGACACCACCGCGGTGGTCGAACGCCAGCAGCAGGTCGTGCGCGAGGAGACGCTGCGCATCGCCGAGGCCGACGCCCACGCCGAACACGCCACCCGCGCCGCCGCAGCCGCCGAACGCGCCCGTCTCGCCGCCGAAGCGGCGGCCGCCACCGACCGGGACGCTGCTAACCAGGCCCGCACGGAACGCGACCGGGCGCGTGCCCAGGCCACTGCCGACCGGACCGCCGCCACCGAGGCAACCGAACGTGCCGCCATCGCCGAACAGGCTCGCCGGGACGCCGCCACCGCGGCCGCCGACGCCATCACCACCCGGGACGCAATGGCCGGCCGGGTCGAGAAGCTCACCGAACTGCTCGATCAGGTCACCGCCGACCGCGACACCGTCCGGGCCGAACTCACCGAGACCCGCCACGAACGCGACACCGCCACGGCCACCGCCACCGCCGCGCAACGCGACATCGACACTCTCACCACCCAGGTCACCACCCTCACCGCCGACCGCGACCGGCTCGCCTCCGAGACCGCCCACCTGACCACCGCGCAGGCCGTGGCCCGCTCCACCCTCGAGGTCCTCACCACCGCCGCCACCCGCCAGGCCGAGATGCTCACCACCGCACAACGCGCCCACGCCTCGGCAATCGCTCAACTGCACGCCCTGCGGCACCTCGCCGCCGCTGTCCCCGACACGGCCGACCACCCCACCACCCGCGCGCTCCTGGACACCCTCCACGCCCTGCCCGACCCCACCCTCGACCACCCGCCCGGCGACCTGCTCACCACGCTGGCCCGCCGCCTCGCCGCCGCCACCGACGAGCGCCCTCCCACGCCCGACACCCTCGACGGACTCACCGAAGTCGCCCTCACCTGCCTCCGCGAGCACACCGCACTCGCCTCCGGCCCCGGCGACCACCAGGATCGCCAGCACATTCGCGCCGCCTTGGGTACCCACACCCGCGGCCAGCCCGACGCCTCACCGGACTGGAACCACATCGCCCGCCACCTGCTCGCCGACCTCGCCCTCACCGCCCGCCTCACCCCGCTGCCCGCTCCACCACCCGCCCACGACCCCGCCGCCCCACCCTCCCCTGACACCCGCACCCTGCGGCTGCGCCTTCAACCACTCACCGACACCGATCCCACTCACCCGCTACTCGCCACGGCCGCCCTCGCTGGCCTACGCCTGTTCCTGGGGGAAGCCACCCGCGTGACATCCGGCCATTCCACCGCACACACCAGCACAGACCCCGACCACACCACCACCGTCCACCTCCCCCCACCCACCAGCACCACCGCACTGGCCTACCTCACCGAACTCGCCACCCGCCTGGGCTTCAACCCCACCACACACACCGGACCCCAAGACAGCACCGCAGCACCCGAATGAACCGTCGCTCGAACAACTCCGGCAACAGTTCGTCGGCCCTGTCCGGCCCTGGTCGAGACGGTCAGGGCCGGACAGGGCGGGCGGGTCGGCCAGTTCAATACGGCCCCGGACTCCGGAACGTGGCCCAGTGCGTCGAGATCCAGCGTTCCTGGCCCGACACGTGCGACAAGGTGCTGGACGACATGCTTCCGCCGGGCTATACGTCGACGGTGTAGGGACCACGCAGCAAATGAACCGTTCGAGCGCATGTACGGGAGGTGACATCGATGACCGCGGCCTCACTGGATCTGCTGGCCGAAGGCGGCGCCGACCTGCGCACGTTGCCCGCGGATACCGACCTCATCGGCCTGCTTCGGGCGGCCAACGTCGAGCCGGCCCAGCGGGCGTGGACCTTCTACCTCGACCCGTCGGACCGGCGGGCCTCGTCCTTGACGGTGGGCCTGAACGGGCCGCAGGGGTTCGTCCGCTGGTGGAATGGAACCTCCACGGTTCGGCCGAGGGACGACGAGCCATTGGTACAGATCAAGGCCCTGTTGGGACTGTAGCCGCCGAGCTTGCGAGGGCGTATCCGCCAGCCGCCCGGGTTAACCGACGGCCCGTGCGCACTACCTCTCCGCACGGTAGGGCGTCCGCCGTGAACGCCCTACCGAAGGCCGCGGTTCCATGTGGCCCGCGCCGCCATCAGCTTCGCCCCGACCTGCAACGACAGCTGCGGCGCTCACTTCCGGCCACTCCACGTCGGCCTGCTGATGGGAAGCGGCTCGTAGTCCGCAGAAACCGCAGCACCCGTTCCCATGACGCATAACACTTTCACGAAAGTAACCCACAAAGATAGAAATGTGCGACCTGCACTGCCCGGGAATAGCCACAACCGCCGGGCGTCGAACATTGCCACATGGCGACAATAGAAAGCTTCCTATTCAAAAAGTTGAGGAGCTCCAGTTCCGCCACAATAACAGTGACGCGCCACTGTCGATCGCGAGTGGATATTAATGGTCGGTGTACGTTGCCCGTTTTAGCGCCCACACGCCGTCGCCCGGATGCGGCACTCGCACTGTCAACCCATGAAGGTGCGATCAACCGGCCACCAACACTGACCAGCAGAAACACTTGAGGAAACTCAGATGACCATGATGACATCAAACCAGGAAACCAGCGGTGACAACAGATCAGGAACAGCTTGACGAAAACACGAGAACCACAGGACAATGATTCAAGAAGTCACACGAGGCCGCGAAAACTGTGTGGGTTTCGAACAGTTGGCCGGCGGCGGTCACCCACTACGCACGCGTGGTGGCCGCGGCAGACCCGGTAACCGGATACCGCCCTCCCACGGCGGCGCGGGGACGGTTCCGGCACCTGCACTGGTTCCGGTGGTGCGCGTCCGGCGGCGTCGACCCGCTGACCGCCACGTCCACGCACGTCAAGGCCTGGCTCGACGCGCTCGGCACCGCCGGCGCCGCGCCCGCCACCCGGGACCGCATGCTCGCGACCGTCAAGGCCCTCTACACCCACCTCGCCGACACGGGCCTCGCCGCCGGCAACCCCGCCGCGCTCAACCGGCGCCGGCTCGGGCTCGGCGCCGCCACGACCAGCACCACCGGCACCGTCGTGCTCACCACGGCGCAGGTCAAGGCCCTCTACACCGCCGCGCGCTCGCCACGCCGCGGCGCGAGCGCCCTCGACACCGCCCGGGCGACCGCGGTCGTCGCCCTGTTCACCCTTGGGCTGCGGGTCAGCGAGCTGTGCGGGCTCAACCGCGGTGACCTGCACGTCACCCGCGGCCGCCGGGCCCTGCGCGTGCACGGCAAGGGCGGCAAGACCCGGGTCGTCTACCTGCACGACGCCGCCGAGACCGCGCTCACCGACTACCTGCGTGAACGCGACAGCGCCCACAGCGCCGACGCCGGCACCACCCTCACGCGCCGATCCGCGCCGGGCGACTCACCGCTGCTGGTCACCCGCACCGGCCACCGGTTCCGGCGCCAGGCCGTCTGGCAGCTGCTCCAACGCCTCTCCGCCGACGCCCCGCTGCACCCGCACGCCCTGCGCCACTTCTACGTCACCACCGCCGTCGAGGCAGGCGCCCAACTCGTCCACGTGCAGGCCGACGTCGGCCACACCAGCATCGACACCACCGAGCAGGTCTACAACAACGCCGCCCGCGACCCGTCCCGCAGCGCGGTCGACCTGGTCGGCGACGTGCTGGACCTCAAACAGGTGGACGCGCCGAACCCCGCCCCCTGACACTGCGGGCATGCTGACGATCATCGAGGTCCCCCAGTGGCAGGGGTCGACGTCTCCCACGGCACCCTGGCTGGTCGAGGGCGCCGCGCGCCTCGCGGCGATGATCCCGGACGCCGGCCGGCACGTCCGCGTCGACACCGGTGACACCCTCGCCGAAACCGCCGCCCGGGTGCGCCGGGCCTACCCCGCCGACGGCTTCACCGTCACCGTCGGCGGCGACTGCGGCGTCGACCTCGAACCG